>WNGQ01000617.1_pt1 | contig 39538 bp, 36 predicted proteins | sample 5407661 | NCBI WGS metagenome assembly WNGQ01 (sample SAMN13153382, study PRJNA577476) | soil metagenome | isolation source: 60 cm soil or saprolite under Garry oak tree replicate 2 | place: USA:California | collected 2016-06-15 | reverse complement strand
GACGTGACCTGGCTCGACAAAGAGCTCGGCCTCCGAAAGGGAAAGCTCATCGTCGGCGACCAGGAGAAGGTCGTCCGCTTCAAGGACGCGAGGGACTTCCTGAAAGGCGTCAACGACATGATCGTCCCAAAGCGGATCGCGTTCCTCGAACTCGAGACGTGGGCCGACGACTTCGCGTTCCTTCTCGTCCGCGAGCCCCGCTGGGAGAAACTCGCGGAGACGGAGCTCGTCGTCGTCAAGGCGGATCAGACCTCGCGAGGCGGCGAGTGTGGGGAGTGCGGCGCGCCGGTCGGAAAATACTGGAGCGACTGTCCGAAGTGCGGCGCGGTATTCGGCTAGGCTTTCTTCTCTTCTTTCTTCGGCTCTTCCTTCTTTTCCTGGCCGTCGATCTTCATCGAATCGGGGCCGCCGGGCTTCGTGCGGAGGATTGGCATCGGATCGTACATCTTCTCCGGCCATTCGCGTCGCTCGACGCGCATGCCGCAGTGCGGGCAGTTCTTCGCGTCAAGGTGCTCCTCGTTGCGGGTGAAGAGCACCTTGCCGTCACAGTAGGGGCAATGGAGCGTGCGGGGCTTCCGCATGAGCCGCTTCGCGAACACGGACACTTGGCCCTCGCGGAGGTCGGGGGGCATCGTTTGCGCACGAAGACGCGCCCCGATATCAAGGTTCCGACCCCAGTTGCAGCGGCTCCGGGGGAGGCGTGGGGGCGCGTCCCCGACCGTCCGCAACATCCAAGAGGAACGGTCGCCTCTTTCGATTCGGATGCAAGACCTCCCTCTCCGGACCCTCCACGACGTCGCCGGAGCGATCCTCCGCCCCGAGGCCGAGTGGAACGTCCCGGCCGGCTACGCGAGCCTGGAGGAGGAGGTCCGCGCGGTGCGGGCCCGCGCCGGCGTGATTGACATGAGCGACCGCGCAAAGATCGAGCTCACGGGCTCCGAGCGCGTGCCGTTCTTGGACGGGATCGTGACCGTCGACGTTAAGGTGCTCGCGCCCGGTACGTCCGCGTACGCGCTCCTCCTGAACGAGAAGAGCCGCGTCCTCGGGGACCTCCGCGTGTACGCGTTCCCGGAGTCCCTGGTCCTCGACATCGAGGCGGCCCAGAAGCCCACGGTTCTCGGGATCCTTGAGAAAGCCCGCGTGAGCGACGACGTCGAGTTCCGCGACCTCGGGCCGACGGGGCACCTCGGCGTGCACGGCCCGCGCGCGGACGACGTGGTGACGCGAGCGCTCGGGGTCGACGTACGCGGCCTCGCCCTCGACGCATACGTGAGCTTCCCCGTTGACAAGCGCCACGTCGGTCACGTCGCGCGGACCCGGCCGACGGGAGACCGGGGCTTCGCGATCTGGTCGCCGGGGTCGAACCTCGCCGGGGCGTGGGAGGCGCTCGTCCGCGCCGGCGCCGCGCCGATCGGCCGCGAGGCGTACGACGTCCTGCGAATCGAGGCGGGCGTCCCGCGCTTCGGCGTCGACATGTCGGAGGAGACGCTCGCGCTCGAGGTCGCGCCGGAGTCGGCGCTCAGCTTCACGAAAGGCTGCTACGTCGGCCAGGAGACCGTCGCCCGCGGCACGTACGTCGGCCAGGTCCGTCGGAAGCTCCTCGGCCTCCGGATCGAAGGAGACATGCCGCCGGTCCGCAGCGATCCCGTGCTGCGGGGGGAGCAGAAGGTCGGCACGGTGACGAGCGCCGCGTGGTCCCCGACCGTGGGCTGGGTGATCGCCCTCGCCCTTCTTCGGGTCGATGCCGTGTCCCTGACGGACACACTCTTCGTCGATCGCGGCGGTTGGTCGCTGCGGGCCAGGCTCCATCCCCTGCCGTTCGTCCGTCCGGGCGCGTAAGCGGAAGGCGCGAAAGCCCGCGGCGGATCGCGGGAATTCCGTGCCGGAATCGGTGCGCTGACGCGCGGAGATGCGGACGATATCCGGTCGCCGGCCACGACAGTGGCGCGTCGCGGAGCGGACCGAACGTCTCCGTTATCCTTATCCCCTGTAACGCTAATCCCCTCCGCACCTGGGGCCGGTGCATCTGGCGGTTCGCTGGATTCGCCGGGAGGGAGTCAGTACCGTTGACGGGGAAGGGGTATACGTGAGTTCTCAATCGCCATCGACAGCGAACGTAGTGTCTCGCCGCATGTGGGGTCGCATCGTCGCAATCGCGTTGGTGCTCGTGATGGTCTTCTCGGCGTTCCTAATCCTGGGGACGCCGGCGACGGCCGCGCCGCCGTCGATCATGCCGCGTGCGCTTCCGGACTACATGAAGTACGTCACGATCAATAATTTCCAGTTCGATCCGCTCGCACAGACCCCGTCGATTCCCGCTTCTCTCCGGTTCGACACGGTCCCCCGGGACCAACAGTTCTACTACATCGTTCAATTCAACGGACCCGTCACGCCCGCGATGAAGTCGATGCTCGCGGCGACCGGCGTGACGATCTTGCAGTACCTCGCCTACAACGCGTTCGTCGTCCGCGCCGATGGACCCGCGATCGACCGCGCCGCGGCCCTCCCCGTCGTTCGGTGGAGCGGCGTCTTCCAGCCCGCCTACAAGTTGAGTCCCCGCCTCTCCGATGAATACGCCCTGATCACGGAGCGCGCGATGGAGCGCGACCGCAGCGGCGACTCCCTGAACGGCGGCGCGGTGACCACTATCGGCGGCGGCATGCCCGCAAAGAGCGTCAGCTCCTCCGGCGGCGCGACGTCCGCTTCCAGCTTCTCCCCGAAGTTCGACACGTCCGCATCCGGATCGACGATGGGGCCGCAGCCCTCGTTCGGCGGCGCCGCCGCCGCGCCGTCGTCGGGCGCCGGATCGCGCATTTCCCTCGAGATCACCGCCTTCGAGACGTCCCCTTCGAGACGTCCCGCGTGCCGGAGATCGTGCGCGCGGCCTCCTTCCTGGGCGGCACGCAGATCACGTACTCCTGGGGCAACTCCGGCGGCGTCCGCGTCGAGGTCGACAAGGGCGCGCTTCCATTCCTCGCGCGCGTGCCCGGCGTGTTGTACGTCGACCGGTTCGTCCAGCCGTACCCCTTCAACGACCTCGCACGCTGGGTCGTGCAGAGCGGCGACACGGACACGTTCGCGACGCCGATTCACGACCACGGCATCCACGGGACCGGTCAGACGGTCACGTTGGGCGACACCGGGATTGACTACAAGCACCCCGATTTCTGGGATCCGGGTAACGCGACGCCGGGTCCGAATGCGCGCAAGCTGACCGATTACTATCCCGCGTGCAGCGACCACTGCGACGGCACGGACAACGGGATCAACCACGGAACGCACACCTCGGGGAGCGTCGCGGGCGACGACGGCACATGGCACGTCTACAACGGGGACGCGACCGGCTCGAACGGCACGACGGGACCGCACGACGGCCAAGCCTTCGACGCCTGGATCCAGGTGACGGACATGTCCGACGACGGCAATTTCGTCTATTTCGATTCCATCACAAACGTCTGGCAGCGTGCGGTCGATCGCGGCTCGTGGATCCACTCCAACAGCTGGGGTTCCGTGGACTTCCAGGCCGACTACATCCAGGAAGCCGCAGACACGGACAACTTCATCTGGAACAACCAGGACTTCCTCGTCGTCTTCGCGGCAGCGAATGCGGGACAGGGAGGCCTCCGGTCGATGAACCTCTTCGGGACCGCGAAGAACATCATCACCGCCGGCGCGACGGTCAACGGGCTCGGCCTCGAGAACATGGCGGACTTCAGCAGCCGCGGACCGACCCAGGACGGGCGCATCAAGCCTGACATCACCGCGCCCGGTGTCTCGGTGTGGTCCGCCCAGGGATTGGATCCCAACGGGGACGGCACCCAGTACTGGCAGCTCAGCGGCACGAGCATGGCGACCCCGACGATCGCGGGCAGCATGGCGCTCGTCCGCCAATACTACATGGACGGCTGGTACCCGACCGGCGCGCCGGTCCCCGGCGATGGATTCACGCCTACGGCCGCGCTCATCAAGGCGACGGCGATCAACAGCGCGCGCGAGATGACCGGCACCGGGGCGTACGGGTTTGGCGAGTCCTATTATCCGAACGACAACCAGGGCTTCGGCCGGCTCACCCTCGATGACGCCCTCGCGTTCCAAGGGGACACGCGCGGCCTCATCCTGGACGACAACCGCAACGGCCTCAACACGGGCGACGTCACGAACTACAGCCTCGCGATCGGGGATGCGTCCCAGTCGGTCGAGATCACCCTCGTGTGGTCGGACTATCCGGGAACCGCGGGCTGCAACCCGTGCCTCGTGAACGACTTGGACCTGACGGTCCACGCCCCCGACGGCACGCTGTACGCGGGCAACCAGTACGTTGGCATGAACCCCGGCGAGTCCAAGCCGAACCCGATCCGTTTGGATCACAAGAACAACGTCGAGTCGGTCCTCGTCATCACGGGCGTCCAATTGGGCCTATGGACCGTCACGGTCACCGCAAACAACGTGCCGAACGGACCGCAGCCCTACGCCATCGTGATGACCGGCGGAATCGCGACGCAGCGCGGGATCATCCAGATGGACCACAACAGCTACCAGTCCTCGGCGGCCGTGAACATCAAGGTCGTCGACACGGGCCTGAACACGGATCCGAACACCCCGGACACCGTCGATGTGAACATGAGCTCGAACACCGAGTCCACCCCCGAGGTCGTCACGCTGACGGAGACGGGCAACGCGACGTCGGTGTTCGACGGCTCGATCCAACTGGACAACAGCCCGACTGCGGTGCCAGGCGACCACCTCTTGCAAGTCCAGAATGGCGACACGATCACCGCGTCGTATTACGACAACGACGATGGTGCGGGCGGACACGGTCCGACGACCGACACGGCCCTCGTCGACGACTCGCCACCGGTCATCTCGGGCATCGCCGCGATCGATCTACGCTTCAACCGCGCGACCATCGTCTGGACGACGGACGAGCTGTCCGATTCGGTCCTGTGGTGGGGCGACACAAGTCCGCCCGGGAACCAAGCCTCCTCGTCGCGCATGGTGACGGACCACTCGATCACGCTCTCGGGCCTCACCGAGAATACGACGTACTACTACGCCGTGCAATCGACGGATGAGGCGGGGAACGTCGCGCTCGACAACAACAACTCGCAGTACTACACCTTCGTCACGCCCGAGAAACCGCCGACTGCGCCGCCGAGCGTCGAATGGCCGACGTTCCACAACAACGTACCCAGGCAGGGGCGGTCGCCGAGCAACTTCCAGCCGCCCATCGACCTAGTCTGGAAGGACGGCCCGTACCTCCTGCAGCTCTGGAACGGCCCGGTCCTCTCGGACGGCATCCTGTTCTCCGCACCTCTCGATGGCACGCTGCGGGCGCGCGATCCGTTCACGGGGGAGATCCTGTGGAGCCGCCATCTGGGCGACCAGTACTATTACACGGGCACGATGGCCGGCCACGACGGCGTGCTCTACGCAACGTTCTACGGCACCGCGGGCGGGCACTTGTACGCGCTCAACGAGTACACGGGCGACACGATCTGGGTCGACGGCGACGAGACCGGACTCGACTTCAACGCGCGGATCATGATGGGCTACTCGGACGGCCTCGTCTTCGGGAGTTCCTGGGGAGGCCAGATCTACGCGGTGAACGCCACGGACGGCTCCGTCGTCTGGACGTACCAGACCGGCGATCTGCCCTTCGGCGGGCCTTCGGTCAACGCGGGCGTCGTCTACATGGCCTCGATCGGAGGCACCGTCTTCGCCCTGGACGAGTTCAGCGGCTCCCTCGTCTGGTCCGCGACGCTCGATGGCACGACGACCTCGTCCCCGCTCTACGCGAACGGTCTGATCTACGAGGGGACGTACTCGGGCACGATGTACGCGCTCGACGCCTTCACCGGCGCGACGGTCTGGTCGACGGGCGGATTCAACCTGATCGACGTCTCGACGCCGGCGTACGACGGGACCGCGATCTACTTCGGCGACTTCAACTCTGAATACGTGGCCCTCGACGCCGCCGACGGCACGCTCATCTGGAGGTCGTCCGTCGCCGGGCCGGTGGCCACGTCGCCCGCCCTCGCGAACGGCTTCCTGTATGGCACGTGCTGGTATTGCCCGCTGTACACGTTCGACACGCTCGACGGCTCGATCGTGGACACGGACTCGCTGACGTCGAATATCGGCTCGACCTCTTTCCCCGCCGTCTCGGACGGCTGGATCTGGCTGGAGGACTACGGAGGGAACATCCACGGCTTCTTCGGGCAGCTGCCCGTCGGGCTCCTTGTCTCGCCGTCCCACGCCGCCCAAGATGCGGTCCCGGGCTCGAACGTTGACTACACCGTCAACGTGAAGAATATCGGGATCTCCGGACCCGACGTCTTCGATGCCACCGTCACGCTCGGCGTGCACGGATGGGCCGTATCCCTGTTCGAGGCGGACGGCGTCACGCCGCTGCCGGACACGAACAACAATGGCCTCCCGGACACCGGCAGTCTGGCCACGGGTGCGTCGACGGACGTCGTCGTCCGGGTCGCGGTGCCAGGCACCGTGAACCCCGGAGACGCGGACACCTCGATCGTGCGGTTCACGTCGAACAACGACGCGACGCGGTTCAAGACGTCCACGCTCACGACGACCGTCCCGCCACCCGGCGTCTCGGTCGGGCCACGCGGCTATTTCACTCCGCCTCCGGGCGCGACGGTCAACGCGACGATGAACGTTCGGAACACCGGCGGGTTCGCGGACACGATCGACATGACCGCGGTCTCGGACCAGAGTTGGACGATCCATCTCTACAAGGCGGACGGCGTCACGCCGCTGTCCGACACGGATGGCGACGGGATCCCGGACGTCGGGCTCGTGCCCGGCCTCCAGAGCGCCTCGATTGTCGTGAGTGTCAACGTCCCGGCGAACGCGCCCGAAGACACGGTCCAGCGGACCGCGGTGAAGGGCACGTCCTCCCTGAACACTTCCGCATCCGGCACCGGCCTGGTCGTGATCGAGATCGTCGCGCCGCCGAACGAGGCGTGGCCGACGTTCCACAACAACGCGAAGCGCGCCGGGCTGTCGCCGAGCACCCACGTGCCTCCGATGAACGAATTGTGGCGAACCGGGGGGCATCAGCTCCACCTGTGGACCGGACCCGTTGTCGCGGACAACATCTTGTACAGCACGACCCTCGATGGATACCTCCGGGCATATGATCCGTTCACGGGCGATGTCATCTGGGAGCAAGCGTTCGGCGACTCGTTCTACTACACCGGCACGGTCACGGTTGACACGCGAAACCCCAGCGACCCGAACGATAATGTCGTCTACGCGACGTTCTACGGCACGAACGGAGGCGTCATCGGGTCATGCCCCAACAACCCGCCCTTCTACGGATCGTGTGGCTACGTGTTCGCCATCGATGGCAAGGACGGATCGGTCGTCTGGAAGGTGGGCCCGGACGACAACGGCATGAACGTCAACGCGCGGGTCGTGATGGCCTACGCGCACGGCCGCGTGTTCGGTTCGGCGTGGAAGGACTTCAGCAACGGACAGGTGTACGCCCTCGATTCGTTGAGTGGCCAGTTGCTGTGGCAGTTCAACGCGAGCGGGTTGCCCTTCGGAGGTGCCGCCGTCAGCGGCGGAAACGTGTACCAAGGGACGACCTCGGGCTGGTTCTACGCGCTCGACGAGCAGTCGGGAAGCGTCGTGTGGTCCCGTCAGCTCGACAACACGATCACGTCCGTTCCGCTCGTCGCGCAGGGCATCGTCTTCGTCGGCACCTATTCTGGGACGATGTACGCCCTCGATGCGAACACGGGCACCACGATCTGGTCCACCGCGGGGGGCTTCTCGCTGATCGACTCTGGGACGCCGGCGACCGACGGATCGGCGATCTACTTCGGGGACTTCATGTCGGAGTATGTCTCCCTGGACATGGCAACGGGTGCGATCCTCTGGCGGACGTCCATCGGAGGGCCTGTGGCAAGCTCCCCGGCTCTCGCGAACGGATACCTATACGGAACCGCCTGGGACGGCAAGTTCCGGACCTTGAACGCATCCACGGGCGACATCGTCGACACCGATCCCCTGGTCGCCTTCGCGTCGACGTCCTCGCCCGCGGTTCAGCGCGGCTGGGTCTGGCTCGAGGATTACTCGGGCGCCGTCTACGCCTTTGGCGGCGTGGGGGCCGGTGAAGTCCGGACGGTCCTCGTGACGCCCGCCACGGCGGATGTCGAGGTCGGCAAAGCCCTCCTCTTCAAGGCGCACGCCCTCGACGCCTTCGACAACCCAATCCGGGTGAAGGACGCGGACTGGCTCGCGCGGGCGGGGCTCGGCTCGGTCGTCAAAGTCAATGGCGACACCGCTCTCTATGTCGCGGACATCATCGCGGGCACCGAGACGTTGGAGGCGTCAACGACCGACGAGAACGGTGTGGTGCATGTGGGCACCGCGACCGTGAACGTGCTGCCCGGGCCGCTCGATCGGATTGATGTCGCCATGCTCGTCGGCGGCAGACCCTTCCAAGGCGACGTCAGCATCCCGGCGGGCTCGCAGCGAACGTTCGTAGCGGACGCGACGGACCGGTTCGGCAACCCGATCGCAGGTGCAACGATCACCTGGACTGTGGAGAACGGCGTCGGTCAGATCACCTCCAGCGGGGTGTTCACCGCGTCGACGACGGTGGGAGTCGGCTTCGTGACCGCGACCGCGGGCTTGAAGACGGGCCGCCAGCAGGTCACCATCGTCCCGGCGGCGCCGGCTACGCTGGACATCGAGACGTCCAGCAGTGTGTCGGTCGACTCCCAGACGGTGGTCGTCGCAACGGTGCGGGACGTGTACCGCAACGCAAACCTCGAGGGCGTTGTGAAGTGGACGAACACAGGCACGGGCCCAGCGCCTTTGTTGCTCACGCCGGACGGCCGCACCATCCTGTACCACGCCCCCATCACGACGACCCCAGCGTCCGTGCAGCTCACCGCCGGGATTGACGTGAACGGCGATGGAGTCGTGGATATCTCGCAGGCAATCACCCTGACGATCGTCGCGGGCCCGCCGGTGGGAATCTCGATCGACGCGCCGGCGACGACCGTGGCCGTGGGAGGGACCCTGGACTTCGGTGCAATCGTGACCGACCAATTCGGGAACGCGGTGACGGGGGCGACGATCGCCTGGAAGGCCACGGCTGGCACGATCAACCAGCAGGGCGTCTTCACCGCGCCATCGCAACCGGGATTGGTCGTCATCACTGCGAGTACCGCGGGCCGGGAGAGCTTCGTTGTGATCGACGTCACGTCGGGCGGGTTCGAGCAGTTCTCCCAGCAGGCGACCTCGGCGACTTCGTTGGTCTTCTTGTTGGCGACCATCATCGCGGTCGCGGCGAGCGTGTTCCTGTTCGTCCGCTACCGCGAGTCGAAGCGCGAGCTCGAGGACTTGCGGCGCGGCCGCGGCGGATCCGGCGGCGAAGTCTGAGCGCGAACGGAGGGCTTCGGCCCTCCCTCTTTCTTCTTTTCTTCCGAGGGCGAGCGGACGCCAGCCTCATATATCGCAGCCCGGATGGCGGCGCGCATGTGCCGAATGCTGGGCGTCGTGAGCCAGGGCCCCGTGTACTACGATCTCTTCGAGGAGTTCGCGGACCTCGCGACGCAGGGCATGTGCCCCCTCGGGGCGCCGGACGAGCGCGGGCACAAGGACGGCTGGGGGCTCGCGTGCTTCCAGGACGGCGCGCTGAAGTTCCACATGCGCGACGCCGGCTCGGCGGCCGACGCATCGAAGTACTACGGGACCGCGTGGAAGATCGCGAAGCTGAACATCGAACGCGCCCCCGGACGATCGTTGATCGTCATGGGCCACCTACGACGAGCGAGCTCGAAAGGTCTGGTGGCACAGAAGTTCGCCCATCCGTTCGTCGAAGAGCGGGACGGGGTCACGTGGGCGTTCCAGCACAACGGGTCCCTGGTGAATGATCCGAGAGAGGAAGGCATGATCGACTCGATGATCCTCTTCCGGTTCCTTCTCGATTCTCTGCAAGGCAGGGACCACGAGGATGTCGCGAAGGCCACGGCGGCGGTCCGAGACATGGCGATCGAGAAGTTTGGTGGCTTCACGAGCCTCAACTTCATGCTGTCGGATGGACTGTCGTTGCATGCGTATCGGGACTTTCAGACGAACGGCCAGTACTACACCCTATACATTGACGACCTCGGGGAGATGACGATCGTCGCTTCCGAGCCGATTCTCGCGATGCGGGCCGATCCGATGCCGCGAGGCATCTTGCATACGGTCACCTCAGGGTTGGAACTCCAAAGGACCACGATTTCGTAGCCGCCATAGAGGACATAGCCAGGTCAAGGTTTCCGGGTTTCCGATGTCCCCGAACGAGTCGGCACCTGGGAGGCGTCCACGCGCTTCCGCAAATCCGACCGGAGGACCACCACGAGTCGGATGAACCCCGCGATGTTCCCAACCGTGAGCTTACTCCTGCCGTTCTTCCGGTTTCGGAAATGGTACGCGACTTCATTCACGACGGGCCTGGCACGGACGAGGAGCTCGAGAAGGGGCTTGTTCCCGTCCCCCGTGATGGGGATCCGCTCGAGGAGCGATCTGGGGAACAGGAAAAAGCCTGAAAGCGGGTCGCGGCACCGTACGTGCAAGGTCGATCGGGCGAGCACAGTGGCGATGTAACTAATGAGGTGTCGAGCTACGGGCCAGGATTCGATTCTCGCCCCGGGGACGTATCTCGAGGCAACGACCCCGTCCGCTCCGTCGAGCGACTCCAACATCGTGGGAATGAAACTGGGTGGATGCGAGAGGTCCGCGTCCATCACGCACACCAGGTCCCAGGAGCTGGCTCGGACTCCAGCGGCGGTCGCGCCCCCCATGCTTCGTTCTCCGTCCCGACTCAACACGCGGACTTCCAAGCCCAGCTCACGAGCCAGCCGTTCTGCGATGTGTCCGGTGCCATCCGGAGAGCGGTCGTCGACGAGTACGACCTCGTAAGGCCTTGTGAGCCGGGGTCCGATCCGCCGAAGTTCAGCCAGCAGTTCCGCGACATTCTCGCGTTCGTTATAAGTCGGTATGACGATGGAGAGCCCCTGATAGTGGTCAGGCCATGTCACGTTCCGCCCCCCCGATACACATTAGCGAGAGCATAACTATTCTAGTAGTAATTATGGTTTTGGGGAAATCTCAGTCGTAGAAGGGGAGCCGAATGACGAGGTCCCATCCCGGGCGGGGGATCCTGGAGCTGGTAATGTTCGATTCCAGAAGCGGCGAGCCAAAAGAAGTGCCCCTTCGATACGTGGAGGTTCACGGTCAACCCCACGTGCTGTTTCCTGCGAGGACGCCGCCGGGCTGGGTGTCCCTGGCGACGAGCTCATCCCTCGCTTGGTGGCGGATTGAAGGGAGGATGCGCTTTGGAAGCGCGCGGCTGGTCGAGAGCACCGCCGACCTGTCGACGGAGATTATCCCGAAGTACGTCGCCCGATTCGGTTCCGAGCGGCTCGCCGAATGGTTCGGTTCGGAACCCGGTTGCCTAGTCTTGGTCGAGTCCCTCGTCGTGAAGCCGTACTACCACGAAGTCGAAGCGATGTTCGACAGGGCGGCAACCGATTACGACCACGCAGTGGAAGGGGATCGCCTCAACATGCATCTCCGGAACGTCGCGTCGCAGATTCTGCGGAAGTTGTTCCCACCGGGATCACGGGTGCTGGAAATTGGATGCGGGACTGGACTCGAGACAATACCCCTTGCCGAATCTGGAGTAGATCTTGTCGCTGTGGACATCTCCTCACGAATGCTCGAAGAACTCGATCGGAAGGCTCGTGCCCTGTCGGTTCGGAACCGCATCGAAACGCGTAAGGGGTCTGCGGGAGACATGGGGGGAATTGTAAGCGAATTCGGGCCCGAATCGTTCGATGGCGCCTTCTCCCATTTCGGGGCGCTCAACTGCGAGCCCCAGCTCGGTCGGGTCCCTCCGGTGCTTCACCAGGTCGTCAAGCCCGGAGGCAGGATCTCGCTCGGGATCCTGAACCGAACGTGCCTCTCCGAAATCGTACTCTTTGGCTTGGCGATGAGGCCCTCCCGTTCGCTCGCGCGGCTTCAGTCCCCGATCCCGGTCGGTCAGTCCCGCTTCGGCGTCTCCGTGTCCCCCTACGGTCCGGGCGAGGTCAAGAGGCTCTTCCGGCCCTACTTCTCCCCCGAGAAGGCTGTCGGAGTCTCGGTTTTTCTGCCGCCCCCCCATCTGGGCCGGCGGTTCCGTCCGCACCGGGAGCTCCTCACCCTCCTGGAGGCCCTCGATGGCATCTTCGCCAAGCGACCGTTGCTCAGGTATCTCGGAGACTACTTCCTGATGCAGATGAGGCGGAGATAAGTGGCGTCTCGTCGTTCGATAGGCGCGTACTTTGGGATCCTCCCCGGAAGGTTTCGCGATGGGCCTCGACTTTATGCCGCGTACGCGGCGTCGGTCGTGCTCAACAGCGTGGCGCCGTCCCGGTTCGGCTCGGTTGGTCTCTGGATCCCGGGTCAACAGGATCTCTGTGTCTCCCTCGATGGCATCCGCTTTCACGTCCGCCCCCACACGAACGACCTCGATCTGATCTCTCGGACGCATGAACCTGTCACGACGCGATGGTTCCGTGTCGAGCCCCGGGACACTGTCGTGGATGTCGGCGCCCATATCGGCCGGTATGCGTTGATGGCCGCGACGAAGGCGTCGAAAGTCATTGCGGTCGAACCGGACCCTTCGAGCTTTCAGCTCCTCAAGACAAATGTCGCCCTCAATGGTTTCTCGAACGTGGTTGTCGTGCCCGAGGCCCTAAGCTCCGCTCGAGGCACGCGGTTGCTACGACTCGCGAGTCGGGAGAACACCGGGACGTCCTCCATCTCCCCGGACGGAGTCGCCGAGCCGACGGTCGGTGAGATCTCCGCGGAAGTCCGCGTACGAAGCGACACGCTGGATCACCTTGTGGAGACGTTTCATGTGCGTCGGATCGACTGGCTGAAAATCGATGTCGAGGGACACGAGATTGAGGTGCTCAAAGGCGGACCGGCCGCCCTGAAAATCACACGGAAGTTGATTCTGGAGGTCACGGAATCGACGGACGAAGCGTGCCGGCGGATCGTAGAGTTGGCAGGGTTCGAGCTTGATGGAATCGAACGGGGGGATCCCGCGAGCAATTGGCTTCTTTTGAAAAAGGATGGACTCGGTCCCGCTGCGGGAATCTAATTCTTGGGCGGAGCCTGGGTTCGGTGGATTCACTTGGCCAAACGGCTTAAGGGCGTTGACACATTACGTTCCAGATAGTAAACCCATTCTGCCAAATGAGCTTGTGCCGGGGGCGTTCCTACACGTCGAAAACGGTCAGCGTTGGCGTCTGCGCTTATAACGAGGCTCGGCGCATTCGTGCACTGCTCGAGTCGTTGGCGGCGCAAGGGCTGCCGCCGGATTTCACTCTCATGGAAATCATCGTCGTGGCAAGCGGTTGCACCGACAAGACCGCAGACATCGTCCAAGAGCACGCGAATTCCGATTCCAAGGTGGTGTTGATCCAAGAGCCTCAACGACGCGGCAAAGCGTCAGCGATCAACATCATCCTAGGCCGGTATCGAGGCGACCTCCTCGTTCTTGTGAACGCCGACGCTCGTATCATGCCAGGATCATTACGCGCGCTCATCGAGACGTTCGACCGAAATGAAAAGGCCCAAATCGTGTGCGGGTCCCCAATCCCCGAGCCTTCCTTCAGCCCGATGGTTTCCCTGGTCGAGGATGTCTGGTGGCGACTGCACAACCGGACCTTGGACCGGCTCGCGGCGTTGGGGGGCGGAAATCATTGCTGCGATGAGTTTATGGCGATTAAGCGAGGCTTCTCTGATTCCATCCCGCCCAACGTCATATGCGATGGTTCCTATTTCGGGGTTCTTGGCGCGATCCGGGGGACCACGGTCCAGTTTTCGGTCGACGCAGCCGTCATCGTGGAGACCCCTTCGACTCTTTCGGGTATTCTGAAACAGCGGCGGAGGAACCTCCGGGGCCATTGGCAGGTTGCGAGGCTCCTGGGTCAACCACCTCGAACCTTGGAAACCTTGGTGCGCAAGGGACCTGGTGTGGCGGCACACATTCTTGCATCGGAGCTTGCCAGCCGACCGCTTCGGACGATCGCATTCCTGGTAGTCGCCTTGCCTCTCGAGGTCCTCGCGCATTCCTTGGCGCACCTGGATGGAGCCGTGAACCGAGAGGATCGGCCCGTATGGCCGATGGTGGAGTAGGCATGCTCAATCTTCGGAACGCATGGAGAACCCCACGCGGCCTGCTACTCCTGGGCTTCGTGATTCGCGAGCTCCTGAGTTTTTGGACCGGCCATCCCTACGACATGGAGGTATGGATTCGGAACGCATACTTCGTGTCGCAGGGTCAGAATCCCTACTCCGCCTTCATGCCACCGGTTCCCGGTGCCAGCTTCGCCTACCTCAACACCTCCCTCCCCGGTGTGGGGTACCTGCCCTTGTGGCCGATCATCCTCGCGGGACTCTACCGACTCTACGCGCTCGTCCCCGGAGGCAGTCGATTTGTCCTCTACTTCCTTCTCAAACAGCCGACGGTCCTGGGTGACACCTTGCTTGGGTACCTCATGTACCGAGCCATTCTCGCGTGGGGCGGCCGGGCCGAAGTCGCCCTTCGAGGGCTCAGGTTCTGGATGTTCTTTCCGTACGCGATCGTGATCTCCGCGATATGGGGAATGTTCGATGCGATCGTAGGCGTCCTCTTCTTTGCGTTCCTCCTCTCAAATCGCGCCTGGAAGGGCTATGCCGCGGTGGGGCTAGGGGTTCTGCTCAAGTGGTTTCCGCTGATCTACTTGCCGTACTACTTCGCGCGTGAGCGGGGAGCGCGGAAATTCCTTTCCCTCTTCGCGCTCGCAATCCCGGTTGGCGCGACGGCGCTCATCTTTTGGGCAATGGGTTGGGATTACGTCGGCGTGACGGCGATGGCGTACTCCGCGAGCCAGGGAGGCGGAGGCCTGTTGACCTTCGTAAACGTCTTGCACTCACCAGTCCTCGCGTCCGCCTGGTCCACTTTCGGCCCCCTCTTCTACCTGCTCGGCTACGCGTGGGTGCCGGGCATCATCATCGCGGGGTTCGTCTGCTGCCGTCGGTTCCCGGGCCCAGGGCCAGAGCATGCCGTCCAGGCCTTGCTCTTGATTACGGCGGTTTTCTTCCTGACGCGTTTGGGGATTAACGAGCAATACCTAATGTATCTGCTTCCTTTGTTCTACATCGATGTGGTTTTGTGGCATCCAAAGCGGAAGGCATTGTTCGTCCTCACTTGGCTGCTTGGATTCTCATTTCTGCTCGCGAACAACGACATGCTCGTCCGGTTCTTCGGTCCTGCCTTCCCGCAGGCGGTCGATGTCGCATTCGCATTCGATAACTTCTCCGAGTTTGCGTGGATTCGATACCTAGCCCTGTACCTGATTGGCGTACTATTCACGATCCATCTTGTCCAGTTGGTGCGGATCTTCCTCAACCCGCAGAGCGATTCAACTCCTTGGCTCTACAGGGGCTTTGCTCGGCTCCGTCAAACCGTCCGAAAGAGGCCCACCGACGTGCCGGGCGGCGGACCGTAGGAGGCCGATCGCATGCACGTCGTCCAAGTGACGCAGCGATTCCCTCCCGCATTAGGAGGCGTGGAGAACCACGTTTACAATCTCGCTCTCGGGCTCTCGGCGGCCGGCGTCTCGACGGAGATTTTTACCACGGACCTTCGCACGGACACGCCATTCCGCCGCCTCGACGGTGGGCTTCCCGCGGCTCCCTTCCCTGTGCGGAGGTTTGTTGCGAGGAAGTTCTTGGACCTCCCCCACGGCCTCGGCGTCCTCGCACCGTCCATGGTAGTCGCACTCTTCGAAGACTCGTATGAACTGGTCCATGCCCACGCGTACGGATATTTCCCGGTCTTGGCGGGTGGACTGGCGCAACTGATCCGTCGCATTCCGCTCGTTGTCACGTCCCACTCCGACCGAGGCGGCGAGTCGGTTTCGAAACAGCTCTTCGACTGGGCGGTTCCTCCCATGACACTACGCCGGGCCCACCGGCTGATCGCCCTGACGGCCCGCGAGGCGCAAAATCTGGAGCGTTTGGGGGTTGATTCCGATCGCATTCGGATTATTCCAAACGGGGTCGACCTGAGCGAGTTCGAAAACTTAGCGGTGAGGCGCGGTGCCGAAGGCGAGGTGACGGTCCTGTTTGTTGGTCGCTGTTATTCACGACAGAAAGGTCTGGAGTACCTCGTTCGGGCAGTTGAACACCTGCCGTCAAGGCAGAAAGTTCACCTGAAAATCGTCGGTGAGGATTGGGGAGGCGTAACGGGTCTGCGAGCGCTCGCGAGGGCCCTCGGCATCGAGGATCAGATTACGTTCACGGGACCTTTGCCCCGGGCTGACGTGATCCGCGCCTATGGATCGGCGGACATCTTCGTGCTTCCGTCGCTGTTCGAGCCGTTCGGCATCGTCCTTTTGGAGGCAATGGCCGCTGGCCTCCCGATCGTCGCGTCTCGTGTCGGTGGGATCCCGGAGGTGGTCCAAGACGGGGCGACCGGGTTGCTAGTCCGACCCGGAGATTCGCGAGTCCTCGCCGAAGCGATCGGACGCCTGATTTCCGACCCTTCTCTTCGCAGCCAGATGGGGGAGGCGGGTCGGCTCCGAGCTGCGGCCTTCTCCTGGGAGCGACTAGTTCCCCGGATCCTGAAAGTGTACGACGAAGCAATCATGGAGTGTGGCTAGAGACGAGACTGGCGCGACGGAGAGTCCTCGCCGCGGTCGCCATCATGAGCCTGCTCGTCGGCTCATCGATTCTCTATCTCGGCCTGTTGACTCCTCCCGCGGAATCACACGTACCAACGACTCCAATTGAGCACGTCGTCGTAATCATGAAGGAGAACCACGCGTTCGACAACTATTTCGGGACGTTCCCCGGAGTCGAGGGGCTGGGGGCCGGAAGATCGCTCCCGGATGGACGCGGAGGGTTCGTCGAGACTCACTTCTTAGATGGCACCTCGACGCCGGACCTGCCACATGATCGGGAGTCGATGATCCGGGACTACAATGGGGGTCGGAACGACGGCTTCGTCATTTCGGCGGAAGCGTGGGGGGCCGGACTGGGCAATTACTCGATGGGGTACTTCGACAACCATCAACTTCCAGGATATTGGGAACTCGCGTCTGAGTACGTCATCGCGGATCACTATTTCCACTCGATGTTGGGGCCCACGATCCCGAATCGCCTATACTCCATAGCAGGAACCGCAGGCGGAATTACATCGAATCTGCTCCCTCCCGAAGGACTTACGTTCCCAACAATCTTCGATCAGCTCGAGACCGCGAAGATCTCCTGGGCCTACTACAACGAATCCACACCGGGATACCTGCCCCTCCCGATGCATTTCACGGCGCTCCGTTCTCGAGCCTCCATGGTCTCAAAGCTCCTTCCGCTTGGACAGCTCGCCACCGATATGCGGAATGGTCTGCTGCCGGCGGTTACCTACGTCGACCCCCAGAGCGGTCTGGGGGTCAGCGAGCATCCGCCGGAGAACGTCACCCGGGGCGATGCGTGGACCATGTCCATTGTCAGTGAACTAGTCCGCGGCCCCCAATGGTCCTCCACCGCCCTTTTCCTCACATGGGACGAGGCTGGAGGGTACTATGATCACGTACCTCCGCCGCAGGTCGACGAGTGGGGTTACGGTTTCAGAGTCCCAATGCTAGTAATCTCCGCGTACGCCAAGCGGGGCTCAGTCGACAAAGAGGTCATGGATCACACCTCGATTCTGAGATTCATCTCTCGGAACTGGAATCTTGTTCCCCTTACCTACCGAGAGGCCCAAGCCAACGACATGAGCTCTGCGTTCAACTTCGTCGATGCTGGAACGGGAAACGGGTACGTGATGCCTCCACCCACACCGCCGATAGCGCAGACATTGCGAGAACGGCGTCCGAAGCTTCCCGCTTCAAGTTCCGCGCCGACGGACGATGGCACTTGGGTCATCGATCGGGGGGTGTAGGTCTCGGCTCTTGGAGAGGGTCAGTTCTCGATCGTCATCCCGACTCACAATCGCGCCGAAAAGGTCTCTCGCCTACTGCACAGCATTCGGAGCCAAATGAACGATACGGTCGAGGAAATCATCGTCGTCGACGACTCCGATCAACCTCGCAATCTGGCGGACATGTTCCCGGACTTGCCGGTGAGACACATCATCCTGGACAGGCGAGTGTTCATTTCCCGAGCTAAGAACATCGGGTGGCGGCAGGTCAGCAGCCCGCTTGTCTTTTTCATCGACGACGACAACATTGTCGTCCCGGATACTTTCGGAGCTCCACTTAGTCTCATTGCATCCAGTCCAACGATCGGCGCGGTAGTTCCCGCAGTCCTATACAAGGACAAGCCTGATCTGGTCTGGGTGTACGCGACGCCTTTCTCACGAAGCAAGTGGGGCCATGCGTTGATCGGTAGGAACCAAGTTCGAAATCGGTCTCTGGAGAATCGAGTCCTCGACACTGACGCGCTGCCAAACGCGGCTCTGTTACGGCGACGTGCTCTGATTGACATCGATGGATTCAGCGAGCGGTTGGCAGTCAATAGCTCGGCGGACGCCGCGATGAGATTGAAGAAGAAAGGTTGGGGTGTGTGTGCGCACACGGGCGCCTTCATTCTGCACGACGTCGAACCCCCTGGCCGTGTCGGGTATTGGGCAAACCACGGAGTCACAGATCCGCCCCGAGTGTATCATGAAATCCGTGACTGGTTCTCGCTCATGAATTCTCTTCATCAGAGTGAGGCATTCTTCCGCATTCGAGCCACACTTCATGCTGCGGGTTTCGTCCTGCCAAATGTCCTTTCTTTCCTCCTGCGAGGCGGGCCGTCCGGCCGTGAATCGGTCAGACAATTAGCGATGGGCTACCTATCCTCGATTAAGGTCCTGATGCACGAGTGATTCGAGGTTCGATTCCCATGCCTTGGTCCGGCCCCGCGATCGTAGAAGCAACGCAGGTATCGACCGCCGCCGAGTGGAACGAGACATCCAATCTCGATAGGAAGCTGTGAAAGCGCATGGCGCTCGCTTCTCCGAGTGTTGACCAACCTCCCTCCCTCGTTTCTCGAATCGTCCATGGGCAACAGATGAAATTGATCTTCAATCGAGCGATGGATTGGCTGGGGAGACTCAGCCCGCAACTCTCCTACTCAATCCGCACGATCCTCGGCGAGGCCGCGTTCCCGTTCCGTCCTGCTTACGAGGAGACGGCACCAAATTTGCGGGAGGATCTGACACTCTATGCAGACCTCTATCGAAAGGCCTCCGAGAATTTTCTCAAAATCGTGCCACCGTATCGAACTGAAGTCGAGTGGCCGCGCGCCCGAGTTTTCAACGGCTTTTTCCAGACGATTGACGCTGAACTCTACTATTGCATAGTTCGGTTCTTCAGGCCGAAGCGCATCGTCGAGGTGGGTGCAGGCTACTCTACCTGGTTTGCTCGTGATGCGTTGAAAGCAAACGGTGGAGGGCAACTCTATGCGATCGATCCTGCTCCTCGCCTTTTGCTGCCCAAGGAATGCCAACATCAGAAGACTCTGGTCCAACACGTCGAGCTAGGACTGTTTCAAGAACTTCAAGAGAACGACATTCTGTTTATCGACTCGTCTCACACGCGGGAGGAAGCGATGTACCATGTCGAACAGATTTACCCGATCCTCCGTCCCGGGGTTCTCATTCACCATCACGATATCCTCTTTCCCTTTCTCGGATTCACTTCCCTCGAGCCCGATTGGGAGGATTTGGGGGAACAAGATGTCGTCCTAGAATTCCTGAAGCATCACCCGGAATCTTACGAGGTCATTACCAGCTCAGCTTTCGTGCAGCACGAGAGCCCAGGCCTGGTCTTGCGCCTAATCCCGAGCAAGGTTTTCGCACCTAGAAGGACGGGCGGCTCGATATGGATAAGGAAGAAGGCCAGATTCTACTCATGTCCATTGCACTTTTGATGTTCAATCTCGATCAGAACGAGGGGATACTGCGGAATATTCGAACGTTGCGTCAGGCCGTGGACGAAATTGTCGTTGTCGACAGTTCGTCGGTGGAACAACACGAAATCCTAGTGCGGCTTACACGGGAGTACTCAGTTCGGGTGTACCATGTCCTCCCCCTAGGTTTCCCGGAACCCCTCCGTCCGTTCGGCCTCAGCAAGGTGAAGTCCGATTACGTGTTCATGCTTGACGCAGACGAGGAAGCATCAGAAACCCTGATGTCCAACTTGCGTCACCTGAGAGACTGCGATGCGTATGTGGTGCCACGATTTGAGGAACATCTAAGTTCCTACACCTATCAGTTGCGTCTCTTCCGACGTGAAGCCATTCGCAATCAACGAAGAAGTTTCGATTTTCCGGTAGTATTAGGGCGGGTCGGATGGCTCGAGAAAACCCATCGGATCAATCATCACGCCGACTACGAAAGCTATCTTGCGGATCAATCCCGTGCCAGGCGGTATTTCACCATCGAGATTGTCGAACGCCCCTTCACGCGCCGGTACCTCGAGGAAGGACTGACCGTCCGAATGCGGAAACGGTCTATCTCTTGCTCCTTTGTGAATATGTCGCATCAAGACCCCGACCGTCCCTTGTCACCGGTGATGGTCCGGTGGATAATCGAGTTCGAATTCCTCCGAGACCTACTCCTGGGCAAAGGCCGAAAGGCGGCTTCGTTCGGCCGTCGGTATTCCCTCGCCAAGTGGGAATTCTTTTGCACTCTGCCAGATCTAGAGCGGCGCCACTTCCTCGCGATTGCGCGAGACGTGCAACTCAGCGGCGGTGTCTTTGAGTATCTCGGGCTAACCGATCCGGCCTATCTCGAAAAACTGACTGCATCCTTCGATTGGAATCTTCGGGGTATTGACGTGTATAGGAGGCTCTTGGACTACCGGTACAGGGTCGGCAGCCCCTCGGATTGCGTCCCTGCGAAGTGAACAACTCATCCTCTGGCTTCTGCCACGTTGGGGCATGGCCCGCGGCTCATGTCGTTCTGCTGGAATCTCTTGGAACGAAGCCTAGCCACTCTGGGTCCCGCCGCGCGACTTGCGATATCGCTGGATCAGCACAAAGATAGCTATCGAGACCGCAGAGAAACCGATGAGGAGGAGCGAAACTTCGACCCAGAATGGCATGAGAAGCCCGACCGCCAAGTTCATCGAACTCACGACCTGATTTCCGCGGCTGTCATGCACAACAAGCTCGACTCGGTATACGCCTGGAGCCCCAAATGTGTGAGCCGTCGACGCGCCGGTGCCGATTTGCCCATCTCTGAAGTCCCAAGAGAACTGCACGAAAGACCCGGAGCCACCCTCAATCTTCGAGTTGAAGGTAACCGAGCGGCCTGCAACAGGATCCGGGGATGAAACGAAGATGATTCCCGCAAGGGGAGGCGGATACCGGAAAAACCAGGTGTCGGCCAATCCTAGGTCCCTGGCCCCTCCGCCATACAGGACCAGAACGCCGTCCACAGAGTCATATCCACCCACTGCTGCCATCCGTGGGGGAGGTCCGAACTCGGTGGTAATGTTCCGCCACGCAAGTTTCGTAGTGTTAAATGCCCAGCTATCTCCAAGGACAGTACGATTTCCATAGCCTCCCGTCAAAAGCAATTCGCCGAAGGCGGTATCCGTCGCGAAGACCGCGTAGTCACGCGGCATCGGGAGCAGGTCGGGAAAGATTTCTGTCCACGCATTTCCGAGCCAGCTGTAACGCCACGTGTCCGCGGGGTGTCGAAAGTTGAAGAAACCGTCAGAATAATCGTTGCCCGAAAACAAGAAAAAGGAACGCTGTTGCGGGTCGTACACCATCCTCCCATCAGCGCGGGCGGAGGGCATGAGAGGGCTGGAACGCGCAAGCCAGGTGTCATTGTCGAACGTGTAGTACCACAAATCCCCGAGATAGTTGGTACCATCAAATCCACCGAAGAGAACGGTCACTCCCGCCGCATCGTCGAATGCCACCGCGGCGTCCGATCGTGGAGACGGGCTCGCCACCGGATGGCGTTGAACCCAGGTCCCGTTCCCTACGAAAAAGGCCCACGTATCCGCCAATCTGCTGTAGTTCCCGTCCGCCGGTTCACCCCATCCTCCAAACAACACTACGGCATTGGCTCTTGAGTCGAACACCAGCGCAGCATCGGCTCTCGCGGAGGGGCTCAGAGCAGGATGCAACTCGGTCCACGATCGGGAAGTCGGGTCAAGAATCCAGGTCTGATTGAGAGGTTCCCCATCCGAGCCACCGAACAGCACAAATAGATTGTCCCGTGGACTGTACGTCATCATGGAGCCCGCAACCGCGGGCGGGTGCATCGCTTGGGTCGCGTCCGTCCAACCTCTTGCAAAATCATCCGTTGAGGGTTCCAGAAGGAACGGTTCGTCACGCTGTATCGAAGAGTGCCTTCGAACGAACAGGGAATCCGATGCTGTCATGAAAAGAATCGCGGCTGTGAGAAGGGCGGCGCACGCTCGGAAGGCTGTTTTCATTGTTCACTCTCGCGTCTCGTTCCCTTGGCCTCGTTCCTGGAGTATTCATCTATGAGGGAGAGGACCCGCGGAATGTCATAGTCTGCTTTCGCCACGATTCGGTCCCTGGTCATTATCCTGCGTACACCGATCAAGGGTTTGGACACGAAGAGGAGATACGAATAGGTCTTCGTTGTCAGAGAAAGAAGCAGCCCGTTGCTTTCGGCAAGGATTTTGATAGTGTGATTCTCGGAGATGACCTTGCCGTGTGCCGACGTCTTGCGTGCAGGCACTAGAACGCCCCCCGATAGGTTTCACGGAGCAGATCATATTTCCGCGATTCATAGGCGAAGAATCCACGTCTGATGACAGTTCGGAACTGGGCGTCCGGATTTCCCGCCCGTTGCAGCCGGCTGTTCCTCCACAGCCCGGCGATCTCTAGGTATGGCGCTAGGGCTGCGAAAGCCGCCCAGTTGAGGATTCCCCAAAGTCGACTCCCGCTAGAGGAGCTTGAGCGGTCGGGAAGCTCGATTGCGCTGATAGCCTGGCGGAAGAGCTCCGGGAAAGGGTGTTCCATCCAGGAACCCGAGCATAGTAGCTCTCGAAAGTATTCCCCGCCCCCAAGGATTCGAAGGCTGAGGGCCTCCCTCACGAAGAGAGGGTCCTGTGCCGACCTGAAAGCGCCAAGGCACTCGTCATCGTCAAGAATTCGGTTCAGGCAGAACACCGGCGAATCCCGATTGCGCGAACGGAGACCCTTGGCGGTCAGCATTGCCACCAGGAGCGTGATCCACAGGCGGTTCCGCCGCGTAACGATGAAGAAATCGATGTCATCGAGGGGCCTCGTCCGCCTATAAGCTGTCGATCCTGAGATGGCAACGAGCCGAATCCACGGGCACATGCTTTCGAGTCGGGTGCTAAGCGATCGGGCTAGGCTCACACGGCGCTCGGTCAGTCTGAGCTGCTCCACGTGTTTCCGAGCCAAGTTCTCCGAGCCCTTCAACGCGATTTCCCCCCAGGACACTACTAGTTCTTCTCGAAGGCCGGGGTCGTGGGTGACGAACGATTCCAGGCTTTCTGGACTGACAAAACTTCCACGGGGGAGCAACAGTAGGAGTTCAGCGCTCGATATCGAACTGCCATGAGAAGCCGCGATTGAAACGAGCGTTCGAACCCTTCCGCGAAGTGCGGAGTCGGGCGCGTTGTTGACATCATCTTCTGCTGGGGGACAAAGGGAGTGACCCTCCGTGGGGACGCTCCGCTTATCGCCGGGAATCGCAGTCTGTTTACTCCGGGCCGACCGAGGGTGCGACATCTTGCTCCCGCCTGCCGAACCTCTGCAGATTACGGTCCGAATAGCATTAAGGTCTTGCCCCGCTCGGATCGGTGCCGCGAAGAAGGTCGGAGAGAAGCAACAACCGATGAACCCGTTCCTGAACCGGAGGATAGCGGCTGAATATCCCAGTCCCCGAGCCGAGAATGCTCAATCCCCAGGACGACCTTGCAGGAGGTCCTCGGCCGGCGATTTTCAGCAGGGCGGAAGCGAGCGCAGCGGGTTTCCCGCTCGATCTGCCTCCCATCTCATCGGCTAGGTATTCGCGCTCTCGATGAACTGCCGGGTCGAAGAACTTGCTGAACGGATCGAAGAACAGGATTCGGGACAGAATTCGTGAGAACACTTTGAATTCAGCATCATGGTGTTTCAGATGCATGAGTTCGTGGGCCATGACGGTTTCGAGTTCGTCTCTCTCGAGGAGTTTGATGGCACCTCGGGAAACAAGGATGTTTCCACTCGTTCCACCCACCGCCAACGCGATGGAATCTTCCGATTCCACGATGCCCACGCGGACATGGGGCACTCCCTCAAACTCCCCGAGTAGATCCACGTATTGCTGCATCCAGGCCTCGCTTTCGTTCGGATTCCGCGGTGCAAACTTCCGGATCACGGCTGCGTTCCCGTAGCGCCATGCAAGGAAGGAGATGAGGATCGATGCCGCAAGACCACCAATGACCGCCCCGAACACAGCGAGCGGCACGCCGTTCCGCGCATACGCGACCATCCGAGCTTGCGACACGCACAGTACGAGGCTCGCCGCGACGAACGCCCAGAAGAAGAGAGAGAGCGCGTATAGCCCTGTGAGGAGGCTCACACGGAGCTTCGCGTTCCGGCTGTTCGTGACGAAGACGTAAAGCAGGGTTCCCATCGAGGCACCGCAGACCGCGAGCACGGTCAGTGAGAGCGGGGAGAGCCAGTAGTGCTGGAGGGCCTCTCCGATCACCTCGATGAGACTAGGCATCTCGCTTCTCCTTCGATCTCCTCTTGTCCACCTCGGCCTTGAGCGCTTCAAGCTGCTCGCTTTGCAGCGATGCTGGGTTATCCAAGAGGTACGAGACGGCTGCGCCGCCGAACGTGCCCACGACCCGGTCGATCATCGTGGCCATGGCTTTCCGATATGCGCGACCTTCCTTGATTCGGTAATAAACTTTCTTCTCGCTCGCTTTCCGGAGCGAAATGAGGTCCTTCTCCACGAGGCGATACAGCGTCGTCGTCACGCTCGTGTACGCCACGTCCCGCCTCTTGCGGACTTCCTCGTAGATTGCTCCCGACGTCGCCGAGCCAACGTTGCGGACGGCGCGGAGCACCGCCAGTTCAAGCTCGCCGAGTTCCATGTGAATACTAGAACGATAGTAATCTAGTTAAAGCTTGCCCGTAAGGCCATGACTCGAATCTGGCGGTCCTGCGGCTCACGCGAGGGCGCCGGCCTGCGTCGCCAACTCCGAAAATCGTTTCGACAGGATGTCGAGTCCCGCCACCAGGACGGCCTTCGTCGTGAGGGATCCGTCCGTCTCGAACTCGAGCACGATCCGCGTCGGGTCGTTGCCCACCTTGACGGAATCGACCTTGTACTGCTCCGCGAACTTGGCACACGTCTTGCAGTCCGACGCCAGCTCGGCCGTCTCTTCCTCCTCGGTCGCGGTCGACTGCATGTGGCTCTCGCAGAACGGGACCTCGGGGTCGAGGGCGTCGAGGGCCTTGGTCCCCGCCTTTAGGAGCGGATAGTAGCGGTACCCGACCCCGTGGGTCGCCTGCCACTTCGCGTGGTCCTTGCCCGTGCCCAGGACGGCGGTCGCGTAGATGAGCATCGCCTGGCCGTCCCCCAGCTTGACGATCGGGATGTTCGCGTCTTTCGGCCGGAGCTTCGTGTCCCCGATCGGCTCGAGGTCCGCGGACGTCACCATGCCGGGCCCGCGCTTGTTGAGGGAGTAGATGATCGTGCAGTTCGGGCAGCCTTCGCCGTGGCACGTCGGGCAATCCTCCCGGCGGTTGTACAGCCCGAGGTCCGTCGGGATCGGGATCAGTCCGAGGCGGTGCGAGATCATCTCGTCGAAGAGCGGGCTCACGCTCTCGTATTCCTTGCCGTCCTCCGCGCGGATCGGGCCGAGGTGGAACTCGACGTCCTCGATCGCCATCTTCGGGACGTCGGCGATGAGGACGCGGCGGATCGCGTTCGCGAACGACGGTTCCGTCTCCTCGAGGAGGAGGCGCATCGCGTCCGGCGCCTGCGACAGGACCCGGATCTTCATCTCACACCCTCCGACCGCGGCGGCCGCCTTTCGCCTTCGTGCCGTCGTGCGGGACCGGCGTCACTTCCTCGATCCGGCCGATCCGCAGGCCCGCGCGGGAGAGGGCGCGGATCGCGGCCTGGGCGCCGGGCCCGGGGGACTTCGACTTGTTCCCTCCCGGCGCGCGCACCCGGACGTGGATCGAGTCGATGCCCTTCTCCTTCGCGGCGTCCGCCACGCGCTCCGCGGCCTTCATCGCGGCGTACGGCGAGGCCTCGTCCTTCGCCGCCTTCACGACCATACCTCCCGTGGCCTTCGTGATCGTCTCGGATCCCGTGACGTCCGTGAGCGTGATGATGATGTTGTTGTACGACGCGTAGATGTGCGCGATCCCCCAGCGCGGCATGGTCACGCTCCCTCCGGCTTATCGGGCTTCGGCGCCTCGGGTTCCGGTCCCTCGTCTTCGGCGCTTTCCTCCGCGGCCTCCGCCGCCGGAGGCGTCGGCGGCTGGCCGTGCTGCCGCACCGGGTGCAGGTCGCTCGAGATCGCGGACCGCTCGTCGTACGTGATCACGTTCTCGTCCGTGCGGCTCACGAGGACGCCGGGGATCGTCACGCGACGTCCGCCGACCGACACATGCCCGTGGACGATGAACTGCCTCGCCTGACGGGGCGTGAACGCGAGGCCTTTGAGGAACGTCATCGTCTGCAGCCGCCGGGAGAGGATGGCCTCGACGTCGAGGGCGAGGACGTCGTCGAGGCTCGTCCCCTCGAGCGGCAACAGGCCGAGCCGGCCGAGCCGTCGGAGGAGCTGCTCCCTCTCCTTCTCCGCCTGCTTGTCCTTCTGCCGGACGCGCGCCTGCAGTTCCCGCGCCCGCTGGCGGAACCGCCGCAGGACGTACTGCGATCGCCAGAGTTCCTTCTTGTTCTTCAGCCCGTACTTCTTCAGGAGCTCGTTCTCCGCCTTGATGCGCTCCGCCTCCCACGGATGGGAAGGCCGCTCGAATTTCGCACGCGAGAACTTCGGGTCGCCCAACGATTCACACCTTGGCCGGTTCTTTCGTCTCTGCCTTCTTTTCTTCCTTCTTCTCTTCCTTCTTGCCGCCTTCCTCGGCCTTCTTCGCCTTGGCGGCTTCGAGGGCGGCCTTCTTCGTGACGCCGACCGTCAGGCCCGTCCGCCCGTTCGACCGGGTGCGCTGCCCGCGGACCTTCTGGCCCGTCTCATGCCGGACGCCCTTGTACGATCGGATCATCTTCATGCGGTTGATGTCGTCCCGCCGGTGGATCTCGACCTCGGCGCCGAACGCGTGCAGGTCCAGCCCGGACTCCCAGTCTTTCGGCCGGTTCACCATCCAGTGCGGGAACGCCTCGCTGAGGTTGCCGAGCGTCGCCTCGATCTTGTCCGTCTGCTCCTCGGAGAGGTTCCCGAGCCGATCGCGCTTCGGGACCGCCGCGAGGTCGGAGACCGCCTCCGCGACGCGGATCCCGACGCCCGGGATCGCCGTGAGCGCATACGCGACCCGACGCGTCCCGTCCAGGTCCGTGTTCGCCATGCGCACGATGTACCGGAAGTCTTCCTTCACGCCCTCGAGCTTCTTCGGCGCCGTCGGGCCCTTCGGTTCCTCCTTCTCCTCGTCCTTCTTCTTCGAGGGCCGCTCCGCTCTTCCCGGCTTCGCCGGGGCGGGCGGGGTCTCGGGCTCGGGCGTGGGCTTCTCCTCAGGCATTCAACAATCCCCGGATGGGATAGACGTCCAAACTTCAGCCGCTATTTAAGGATTCGGAGGCCGCATCCAGAGACCCGGATACGTCACGACGAGTCCGGCGTCGTCCACGTCGATCTCGGCCGAGAATCCGGACTCCAAGCTTTCGTAGCGGTACCGGTTCTCGCCGATTCGCGTGTACCGTTGCCGCAACGCTTGGACGGTCAGCTGCGGGAACCGCACCCACGCCGCGCGGACCTCCCGCGATTCGCCGACGGTCAGGCCCATCCTGCGGATCGGCAGGGTGTTCGTCGAGGGGGAGGCCTCCAAGTCCACGTCCGTGCATCCCGCGAGATCGGCGCGCTCGACGCCCCCGTGCGAGAACCATCGCCCATCATGGTGGACCCAGAGCGATTGGCGTCCGCGGGTCGTGCGGCGCCGGATCTTGACGATCGCGATGCGGGTGGACCACGCGTCGTCGCAGACGACTTGGTACGCGATCTTGCACCGGACGCCATCGAACGCGGTGTCGATTTTCCCGACGACGAACCAGAATCGTTTGGAGTGGTACAGGGTCGCCCGCTCCGCGCCGGGCCGATCGAGCCGTTGCCACCGGACCCTCCGACGGCCGTACCCGATCATGGCGTCCCTGGGGCCTGCAACGATTTGCGCATCGCGACCGCGTATTGCTCGTACCCCGCGTTGCGATAGAACGTCTGGGCCTCCGTGTTCATGCGACCCGTGAGGACGACCATGTGCGTCGCGCCCTGCTCCTTGGCCAGGCCTTCGAGGTACTTCACGAGTCGCGAGGCCACGCCGAGGCGGCGGGAATCCGCCTCGACGAAGAGTTCCGTCATCTCCGCATACGGCGTTGGATCGAGGGACGGCGTGACTCGGAGGCTCGCGAATCCCACGAGTCGACCGCCTCCCTCCGCCACGACAACCGTTTCGAAGCTCTCCACTTGACGGAGTCGCCGGGCCACCGTCCCTTCCACGACCGGCTCGCCAAAGTAGGTGCCGTAGAATGCCTCGAACAACGGGACGAGGGCCGCGGCGTCTTCGCGGCTCACGAGGCGAACTCGGAGGCTGGCCGCCCGCGCCTTGACGGGCATGCCTTCACCCCACCTCTTTCACGGAACGCAGGACCTTAAAGCCACTCCCGCGCCCGACGACGGCGGCGTTTCCGAACGCCTCGATCATTCGCGCGCGGATCGATTCGGCTCCCTGCCTCGTGCGCGCGACGAGCCACAGGTGGCCGCCCGCGGGCAGGTGCGCGGGCGCATCCGAGATGAGTTGATCGACGACGGCCCGGCCCGCGCGGATCGGCGGATTGGAGAGGATGTCGTCGAAAGCGAGCCCGGCCACCGGCGCATACAAGTCGCCCTCGCGCACCTCGGCGTTCGTGATCCCGTTCGCGGTAAGATTCGCCCGCGCGAGGGCGACCGCGCGCCGGTTCACGTCCGTCAGAATCACGGGCCCGCCCTCCGTGAGCCGCGACGCGACAATCCCGATGGCGCCGTACCCGCATCCAAGGTCGAGGATTCGCGCCTTCGGGCCTAGGTCGAGGGCGTCGATGAGGAGGTGCGTGCCCCGGTCGACCGCCTCGCGCGAGAACACGCCCGCGTCGGATCGGAACGTCAACGAATGCCCGCGGAGGACGACGCGGATCTCCGAGGGACGGCGTCGGGAAGACGGCCGGTGTGCGAAGTACTGTTCGCCCATCCGCCGACGGAAGGACGCGCGCGGCTTAAGCCCGCGGTTCACTTCTTCGGCCCGGGCGCGCGCGTCGCCTGATCGAGGAGGACCGTCGCGAGCCGGAGGTCCTCGCTCGAGCCGGCGTAGTTCCCGCCGGCGAACTCCCGCTCGGCACGGCCCAGGACGTCTTGGATGTCCGGCAGGAACGAGAGGCCGCTGCCCTGGAGGAGCTTGATGCGCGTCTGCGTCTCGAGGATCGCCTTGGCGAGCGCCTGCTTCGCGTTCGTCCGGCGCAGGAATGCCTGGAGCGCGCGCTCGAGGTGCTCCTTCGCGCGCGCATAGTTGCCCTCGCGGACGGCCCGGCGCGCGTCCCTCAGGGCGACGTCCGCATCATACGACTGGAATCCCTCCCGCTGCAGGCGGCTGTACAGGACCTCGGCGTCCGCGAGGCCGGTCGTCGCCTTGCGGTACATGTCGCCGAGCGACTTCACTTCCCGCGCCAGCCGCGTGGCCATCGCGCTCCCCGGCTCGATGAACCCCTTCCCGAGAAGGTCCCGCGCCATCTTGATCTGGCCCTCGTGGCGGTCGGTCAGGATGCCTTCCCCCCGGAGCTCCGTGAGCTGCGCCTCCGTCGCCTCGAGGCTCTTCGTCGCCTCGCCGTACCGCGTGCGCAGGAAGGACGCCTTCGCCTCCAGGTCGCGTGCGATCAGGGCCGCGCCCTGCGCGTTACCGACCGCGAGCTCCCGGGTCGCGTCTTGCAGCGCCGCCTCGAGGGGCGCCCCGACGCCGTTCGCGAACGCGATCGGATCCGGGAGCCCCTGCGTCTCGACGAGCCGCTCGATCGCCAGCTCGGCGGTGAAGATCGCGTTGGACGCCCGCTCCGCTTTCTCCTGGAGGATGCGTCCATCGTGTTCCGCGCGCTCGACGAGGACCCGCGCCTCCAGGTAGTTCGGCACGAACGTGCCGTTCTCCCAAGCCCCGGCGAGGATCTTCTCCTCGGCGCGGCGGACGACGCCCTCGATCGTCTCGGTCACGAGGCCGAGATGCCGCATCGCCTCGATGCGCGATCGCAGCGCCTTCGCGGCCTTCGTGTATCCGCTGAAGCGTTCGTCCAGGGAGAGGGCGAGCGTCTCCGCGCGCTTCGCGGCGTAGAACGCCTTCGCGTACTGGTGCCCGTCGAAGAGGTGCTTCGCGATGCGGATGGAATCCTCCGCCGGCTTCAGGTCGGCCTGTGTCAGCCGGAGCACCGTGACGAGTCCCTCGGACTGTCCGATGGCTTCCTCGGCGTGGCGCGCCTTCGTCGCCTTGAGGAAGCCGACTCCCGAGTTCTTCGTCTGACCCATATTCGCCGCCAAGGGTCCCCCTTCGGTGTGGCGCGACGCGATGGAATTCCGCCCCCCGACCGGTGGATTGCGATATGCATGAATCGAGGGGAGTAAAAGGCTTGTGACGGTGCGCTCGTGATAATCATGGATGATAGTCTCCGAGAGGGTCGCAACGGTCGGGCGCCATCGCGGGCGAATCCCGGGCGCGTGGGGATCGAGACGACGAGAGCTTCATGGTTCAACCCGGCCGCGGCGGGATAGCCTTATTATTCGTAGGAGACTCTGGCCGGCGAGAATGCGGGGACTCCTGGCGCTCTCGAGGCCCTTGAACTGCCTCATGTCCGCAGCGGGGGTCCTCATCGGGACCGTCGCGGCCGGCGGGGTGGCGGCGTGGAGTTCCGTGCCGGTGTCGATCGGCCTCGCGGCCCTCGCGGCCGCCCTGTTCACCGCAGGCGGAAACGCGATGAACGACCTCTTCGACGTCGAGACGGATCGGATCAACCACCCGGAGCGACCCCTGGCCTCCGGGACCGTTTCTCCACGGACGGCGAAGACGTTCACGATCCTGCTGTTCGCGGGATCCGCCGTCGCCGCCGTGTTCGTGAGCGCGGCGAATCTGGCGATCGTCCTGCTGAACGCAGGGGTGATGTACGGGTACGAACGCCGCTGGAAATCCCAAGGACTTCCCGGCAATCTCGCGATCTCGTATCTCGTGGGTTCGCTCTTCCTGTTCGCGGCCGTCGCGGTGTATTCCGGACCGGTCGCACCGCTGATCCGGGGGACGGTCCTCGCAGCCCTCGCGTCGTTCGCGACCGCGGGCCGGGAGGTCACGAAAGACATCCAGGACATGAAGGGCGACGTGGACCGCCGGACGCTGCCGCAGCGGGTCGGCGCCGCGAACGCGGGGTTCGCGGCGGCCGGGTTCCTCGTTGTCGCCGTGGGACTGAGCCTGTTCCCCGCGTACTTCGGCGTCCTGGGCTTGGGATACTTGGTCGTCGTCCTCCTGGCCGACGGAATGTTTATCTACGCCGCCCTCCACTCGGCCGCGAATCCGTCGCGCTCCCAGCACGTGACGAAGTACGCGATGATCGTCGCCCTCGCAGCCTTCCTCGCAGGTGCGTTCGTGTGAACGTCTACGAATACATCGTCGGCCGGCGCAAGGAAGGCCGGCTCCACATGACCCTCGTCGATCCGGACAAGCAGACGGCCCCGGAGGCGGGGACGATCGCGGCGGAGGCCGCCCGGGCCGGGACGGACGCGGTCATGGTCGGCGGGTCGACCGGGGTGACGCAGGACAAGGTCGACGCGACGGTCCTCGCGATCAAGGACGCCGCCAAGGTGCCTGTCATCCTCTTCCCGTCGAACGCCCGCAACCTCTCTCCCCATGCGGACGCCTTGTACTTCATGAGCCTGCTGAACAGCCGCGATCCGCGCCTGATCATCGGCGAACAACGACTCGCGGCGCCGATCGTCGCGGCGTGGGGTCTCGAGACGATCCCGATGGCCTACCTGGTCGTCGAGCCGGGGATGCGGGCCGGCGAGGTCGGCGACGCCGAACTCATCACGCGGAAGAACCCCGTCGTCGCGGTGCAGTACGCCCTCGCCGCGCAGATGCTCGGCATGAAGCTTGTCTACCTGGAGGCGGGGAGTGGCGCGCCGGAGCCGGTTCCGGACCGGCTGATCCGCGCGGTTCACGAGGCGATCGGGATCCCGCTCATCGTCGGCGGGGGGATCCGCACGCCGGAGGCCGCGTCGGCCGTCTCGCGCGCGGGTGCGGACGTCGTGGTGACGGGGACGATCGTCGAGGTCGCCCGGGAAGGCGACGCGTTGCAGCGCATCATCGAAGCGGTGAAGGCGGACTGATGCACGTACTCCGCCCGAAGACGGTGGCGGAGAGCCAGGCCGAGACGACGCGCCTCGCCCGCCGCCTCTTCCTGTCGCCGCGGCCGCAGCGGATGCTCTTCCCGATCCTCGCCTTCGCGTTCGTGGAGTCGTACCTGCTCGTCTACCCGGCCGTCGACGCGGGACGGGTCGCCGTCGGCGCGGTCGCGATCGCCCTGCCGGCTTGCATCGCCGCCGTGGCGACGGTCCCCGTGGCGGAGCGCCTCGGAGGCCGGATGTACTTCCGACGCTCGTTCCTCCTGATCTTCGTCAGCCTGATCCTGCTGGGATCGTTCGAGCTCATGGCGGTCGGCGTGTTGACGGCGTACGCGATCTTCGGTGGCGTGACGTACGCCTTCCGGATCGACCGCGTCGCGGTCCTCGGATACGGCGCGATCCTGTGGATCCGCGAGGTCATCCTGTCGGCGACGTCGAACTCGAAACACCTGCGGTCGCTCCCCGCCGCCGCGCTGCATCCGGTCCTCGGCCTCGCGGGCCTCGCGCTCTTCGTGCCGGGGTTCGGACCCGCCGACGTCGTGATCGCGCTCGCCGTGTTCGCGTTGTTCTTCGGGAGCGCGGTCGCCTACGCGGAGATCGCGAAGCGCCCGCTCCTGCGCTCGTTCGGCGTCGACGGCCTGAAGCTCCTGCGCTTCACCCTGGACCACTACACGGAGCCGGAGGAATCGGGCATCGCCGAGCTGGAGGGGTTCTTCCATTCGATCAGCGTCGTCGCCCGCGTGCGGGTCGGCGGCCTCGCCTTCCGGACGGCGAAGGGCCTGAAGGCGCTGTTCGTCGCGCCGACCGTCCACCCGGGCCCGATGGGCTACGTGAGCGGGAGCGACCTCCCCTCGAAGGTGGCCCGGGGCCTCTCCGATCTCACGCCGAACGTCCTCGTCGCCCACGGCCCGACGACCCACGACGAGAACCCCGCCACGTCGGCGGAGGTGCAGAAGGTCTCCGACGCGGTGCGGGCCCTCGCGACGACGGCGGAGTACGGGGTGCGGGTCGGCCGCGCCTGCCGCGCCTCGTTCGCGCGGGCGTCGGCGCTCGCGCAGGCGTTCGGCGACGTCGTGCTGATCGTCGCGTCGTTCGCGCCGAACCCGACGGACGACATCGACAGCGCGACCGGCCATGCGGCCGTCCAGGAGGCGCGGCTCCTCGGCGCGCGGGACGCGATCTTCGTCGACGCGCACAACTGCCTCGAGCCGGGGGTCGGCCTCACGCTCTTCGGCAGCCAGCGGAGCCACGAGATCATCCAGGCCGCGAAAGCCGCCACCGAAGCGGCCCTGAAGGCGCCGAAGGATCGGCCGAGGGTCGGCTACGCGTCGCGCCGCGGCTTCGGCTCGCCGGACCAGGGGATCGGGGCGCGGGGCATCGAGGCGCTCGTCGTCGAGACGGGGGGGCAGCGGACCGCGTACGTCCTGTTCGACGGGAACAACATGGTCCCCGGGATCCGGGACGACATCCGCGCCAAGGTCTCCGGGACTGTGCAGGAGTCTGAGGCGATGACGACGGACAACCACTCCGTCAACCTGACGATGGACGGATTCAACGCGGTCGGCGCGGTGCTCGACCGTGAGACGATCTTGGCGCAGGCGGGGGCCGCCGTGGCGGAGGCGGTGGCGGGTCTCGAGCCGGCCGATGCCGCCGCGTTCGCCGGAGAGATCCCGGAGTTCCGGATCTTCGGGCCGCAATCCGCGTCGCGCCTCACGACGTCGATCAGCTCGACGATGGCGGTCCTCCGGCCCGCGTTGTACGTCACGCTGAGCGGTGCGATCGCCCTCGGCGCCCTCGTGATCGTGCTGTTCTAGACGAGCTCGAGGAACGCGCGGTGGATGCGGAGGTCCCCGCCCAGCTCCGGATGGAACGCCGCCCCGATCAAGTGGCCCTGCTTCGCCAGGACGATTCGCTCCTTGTAGCGGGACAGGGGCACGCAATCGCCCCACGTCCGCAGGATCGCGGGCGCGCGGATGAACACGCTGTGGAACGCGGTCGGGAGCCCTTCGATCTCCAGGTCCGTCTCGAACGACTCCCGCTGCCGGCCGAACGCGTTGCGGTCGACCGCCATGTCCATGAGCCCGAGCAGCCGGGTCTTCGTCTTCTGCCCTTGAATGCCCGCGTCCTTGGAGAGGAGGATGCACCCCGCGCACGTCCCCATGATTGGCATTGCCTCCTCCGTGGCGCGGCGGACGATCTCGTCGAACAGGCCCAGCTTGACGAGGAGCTTCGAGATCGTCGTGCTCTCGCCGCCGGGGATCGTGAGGGCGTCGACCCGCGCGAGCTCCTCCGGCCGGCGCACGGCGATCGCATCGCCGTCCTTCCCGTACTCGCGCATCGCGCGGGCGACCGCATCGACGTGCTCGCTCACGTCTCCCTGCACACCGATGACTCCGATCCGCATCGATGCACCTAGGCCAGCGGCCGATAAAAACGATTGCGACGTCGCCACGACCGCAACGGCAGCCAGAGGGAGCGGCGGTTCAGCTGTTCTCCTGATCCGTCGCGCGGGCGCGGCGCACCAGCTCCGCGACGATTCCCGCGAACGCCTCGGAATCGGCGAGGAGGCCGAGTCGCTGGCTCGCGACGCTGCTGATCACGACCTCGTCCCCCGGATGGGGCGCGTCGCGGGGCCGCAAGACCTGGTCGCCCTCCGGGAGGACCGCCTCGCCCATCGGTGAGTGCCGGAAGGCGTCCGGATGACGCTCGTCGAGCGGGACGACCTCGAAGAAGCGGTCGAGCAGGACCGGACGGCGCAGGTGCCCGAGGATCGTCACGCGGACGCGGTCCATCCCCGGATCGAGGGAGGTGTTCTTCTCGATCGCCTCGCGGTTGATGCCGATCTGGAAGAGGTCGAGTTCCGGCGAGCGACCGCCGAAGGGGGTGACGTACCAGTGTCGAAGGGTCTCGACAGGGAACGCCGGTGCGGGATCGCCCGGTGCCCCGGGCTTTCGTGGCACAGATGGATTTGAGGAATCGGGTCCTATTTGTATCCTCACTCCTGAGAATCCCCCATGAGATTCGGCCGCGCGACAATCGATGTCGTCCGTTTCTCGGGGCGCGCGATATCCTTATCTACGACTCGGATGTACGCCAAAATAAGGGTGCCCGCACGGCCATCGGCTTCGTCCTGATCGACATCGAACCGACCCGGGAGAAGGAGGTCTATCAGAAGCTGATGAAGGTCGAGCACATCGTAGAGCTGTACCCTCTCTTCGGCGAGTACGACCTCATCGCGAAGGTCGAGGCGGACTCCTACGACGCGATCGGGGACATCGTCGTCTCGAAGATCCGCAGGATCGAAGGCGTGAAGGCGACGAAGACCCTCGCTCGTGTGTCGTTCTAGTCATCCGCGACCGGCGCGGCCGAGCAGCCTCCCGATGCGGCGGTCCAACTCGTCACGGGCCTTCAGGTGGTACGCGAGCAGGAGGGCGGCGGCGCGTTCGCGAGTCCGCGGCTGCCCGACCGGACCTACGTAGACCCACGATCGTCCCCGCGGGGAGGTCCGGTGACCGTACTCCCAGAAGTACAGGTACCACCGGCGTCGGATGCGTTTCGCCGCGAGGCCGCAACCCACTTGCACGTTACCACCGTTCGGTGATAACCTCGATGCCTCGTCGATATGTCGCGTACAGGTAGGGTTCACGTACGTCCCGGACCACGTGCCCTCGGGGTATCACCATATGGGGTTAACGGAAACCGGGCGTTCGCAGCCGAGCGCGTTATCCCCGTTTGGTGGTAACTACCCTTCCGCTCGCGGCTCGTAAACCGCGACCGCCTCGATGACGACCCGCAACCCGGGGAGCTCCGTGCCGATTCTCGCGGGCGATCGCGCCGGCGGATCCTCCGGAAAGAATTCCTTGTACGCCTCGTTCATCGCCGCGAAGTCCTTCGGATCCGCGAGGAAGACCGTCGTCTTCACGACCGCGCTCATCCCCAGTCCGAGCTCCTCGAGAATCGACGCGACGTTCCGAAGGCACTGCCGCGTCTGGCCCGCCGAATCGGCCGCCGCCCATTCGCCTGCCTTCCCTCCGGGGACGAGCGGCGTCTGCCCGGAGATGAACACGAACCCGTTCGCGACGACGCAGTGGGAATACGGCCCGAGAGGCTTCGGATGCTTCGGGAGGTCCGGGACCGCTTTCATCGCCGATCGCGGTAGGAACGCGCCCGCCGGGAAAAGCGTTTCTTCGGCGGGACGCTCGCCGTCGCTCCGAGGCCTCACATGCAATACTATATTAAATTGAGACGGTGTTGAAGAGGGAAACCCGGAGAGGGAGTCCGTCGACCGTCGGGTGCGATCATGTCGAGGCGAGACATCGTAGCCCGCATTGGAGGCGCCGCGGGAGACGGCGTCTCATCCACCGCTGAGAGCCTCGCGAAGATCTTCGCGCGGAGCGGCCTGAACACCTGGACGTACTCATCGTATCAGAGCGTGATCCGGGGCGGCCACGTATGGACCCAGGTCCGCGGCGGACTCGATCCGGTCCTCTCTCAAGGCGTCGACCCGGACATCGTCATGTGCCTGAACCAGCAAACGATGGACGTGCACCAGGGGGACGTCGTCGAGGGCGGCGCGATCGTCTACGACCTCGATGGCACGAAGCCGGACCCGAAGAAGCTCCGCAAGAATGTGCGGCTGATCGGCATCCCCCTCCGGAAGAAGGCACAGACGCTCTCGGCGAACGCCCTGATGCGGAACACGGTCGCCCTCGGCGCCGTCGTCAAGCTGTTCGACCTGGACTTCCGCCACGTCGAGAGCGCGTTCAGGGACATCTGGGGCGACAAGAAGCCCGAGATCGTCGAGCAGAACATCCAAGCCGCGAAGCTCGGGGCCGCCGGCGTGGACGAGGCGGGCGGGTCCCTGAAGTACGGGCTCGCGTACACGAATCAGGCGAAGTATCTGATGACGGGCAACGAGGCGCTCTGCCTCGGCGCGCTCGCGGCCGGCGTGAAGTTCCTCGCGCAGTATCCGATGACGCCCGCGTCATCGATCCTGCACTGGATGGCGGTGCACGGGCCGGCCCATGGCGTCGTCGTAAAGCAGGTCGAGGACGAACTTGCGGCGATGAACATGACCGTCGGAGCGGGCTTCGCCGGGGTGCGCGCGATGACGGCGACGTCCGGCGGCGGCTTCAGCCTGATGGTCGAGGCGATCGGCCAGGCGGGCATGACCGAGACCCCGCTCGTCGCGGTCCTCGTGCAGCGGAGCGGGCCGTCGACCGGCCTCCCGACGAAGACGGAACAGGGGGACCTGAACCTCGCGCTCGGCGCCGGACAGGGCGACTGGCCCCGGGCGATCCTGGCACCGCGCAACCCGGAGGAATGCTTCTCGCTCACGGCGCAGGCGTTCAACCTCGCGGAGATCTACCAGACGCCGATCATCGTCATCTCCGACCTCTACCTCGGCGAAGGCTACCGCACGGTGGACAAGCTGGACTTCAACGTCCCGATCGTCCGCGGGATGATGGCGGCGGACGGCGGGATCTCGAAGGAGTTTCGCCGCTACCTGATCACGGAGAGCGGCGTGAGCCCGCGCGCGATCCCGGGCACGAAGGGGTTCCAGCACGTCGCGGCGACGGACGAGCACATGGAGAGCAGCGAGCTGATCTCGGACGTCCTCGCGGGCTTGCCGGAGCACGTCGAGGAGCGCCGCAAGATGCACGAGAAGCGGATGCGGAAGCTCGTCGGCCTGCGGAAGGACACCCCGCGGCCGGAGCTGTGGGGCCCGCGGAACGCCGACCTGACGCTGATCCTCTGGGGCTCGACGTGGGGACCGGCCCACGAGGCGATCCTCCACATCGACGAGTCCGACGGCGTCAAGGTGAACAGCCTCGAGTTCTCGACGGTCTTCCCGTTCCACGCCGAGGAGACGGAACAACTCCTCCGGGGCGCGAAGCGGACCCTCGCCATCGAGGGCAACTTCACCGGGCAGTTCGCGCGCTTGATGCGTGCGGAGACGGGCCACAAGCCCGACGCCTTCTACGGCAAGTACGACGGCGAGCCGTTCACCTGGCGGGACATCGCGGACAAGATCCTCGAGGTGGTCGCATGAAACTCGAGTTCGAGATGGACACGTACAAATCCGAGATCAAGCCGACGTGGTGCCCGGGCTGCGGCGACTTCGCGGTCCTTCGGGCGCTCCAGACCGCGATCCACGCCCTCCAGCTGGAGCCGTGGAACGTCGTGATCGTCTCGGGCATCGGCTGCTCGAGCAACCTTCCGCACTTCCTCTCGACGTACGGCTTCCACGCGATCCACGGACGCGCCCTTCCGGTCGCCGAGGGCGCGAAGCTCGCGAATCCGGAGCTCCACGTGATCGTCACCGGCGGCGACGGGGACGGCTACGGCATCGGCGTGGGGCACTTCATCCACGCGATGCGGCGGAACATCGACATCACGTACCTCGTGATGAACAACCAGATCTACGGCCTCACGACGGGGCAGGCGAGCCCGACGTCGGAGAAGGGGATGAAGACCAAGTCCACGCCGATCGCGGGCGTCATCGAGAACCCCGTCGATCCGATCTCGCTCGCCCTCGCGTCCGGGGCGACGTACGTCGCGCGCGGGTTCAGCGGCGACGTGAAGGGCATGTCGGAGCTCGTCAAGAACGGCATCACGCACCACGGATTCTCCCTGATCGACTGCATGTCCCCCTGCGTGACGTACAACAAAGTGAACACCTACGACTTCTTCCGCGAGCGGGTGTACGACCTGGCGAAGGAGGGCCACGACCCGAGCGACATGAAGGCGGCCTTCGCGAAGGCGATCGAGTGGCCGTTCGTCCAGCGGGACCGGATCCCGCTCGGGCTCTTCTACCGCACGGAGGACGTGCCGACGTACGAGGACCTCGAGCCCGCGCTGAAGAAGGGCCCGCCGGTGCATCAGCCGCTCGGCGTGAC
>WNGQ01000889.1_pt1 | contig 39555 bp, 34 predicted proteins | sample 5407661 | NCBI WGS metagenome assembly WNGQ01 (sample SAMN13153382, study PRJNA577476) | soil metagenome | isolation source: 60 cm soil or saprolite under Garry oak tree replicate 2 | place: USA:California | collected 2016-06-15 | reverse complement strand
AAGCTGCATTGCGCATTGGCTGTAATGAATACCTGACCAAGCCGTTCAAGCCACGCCAGCTATTGGAGGTAGTAGAGCGGTTGTTGCCACAGCGCTAAAGCATGGGTGCACATAGGATTTTGCGAAGCATGATGACCGCAAGGGCGCATGATGACCGCCAGGGCGCATGATGACCGCCAGGGTCATCACTACTATATACGACGGCTTCGCAGGCCAACGCATACGTGTATAGTAGTGATGACCCTGGCGGTCATCATGGTGCGGAGAGGCGGTCATCATGTCGAGATAGCATTTTTTGGCAAAATTTGCTATCATAGCCACTATCAGAGGCGATCACCAAACCTGACCAGCCAAGAATATCGGGCTGTCTGTTTTAGATTACAAAAAATAATTCTGGAAAGTTGGAAGCAAAGAATGGATATTCAAATCACAAGTAAAGCATTACACAATTTGACCTGTGATGCACTGGGCTGGAGGCGAAGCGCATCATATTGGTAGGCCTGGGTACACAGGAGACCCTGAACACCCAGTCCTTGCGTCGGGCGTGTGCCGTTGCGACACGCCATTTGCAAAGTACGGGAGCGCACGTTGTTGGACTGGCCCTGGGTGGCCAGGAGTTTCATATTGATGGAAAGTTGGCAGCACAGGCACAGGTAGAGGGCTCATTATTAGGACTGTACACCTTTAAGAAGTATCAACGCCAGGATACCAATAGCAACGGTCGCGCTGTGACGAAGTTGCAACTGGTGGCAGGAGATGCTCACGTGCATGAACTGGATGAAGCTGTTCGTCGAGGAACTATCCTGGCCGAAGCCACCAACTTTGCTCGCGATCTGGTCAATGAACCGCCCAATGTGTTGACCCCGACTGAACTGGCAAATCGCGCCAGTGCCATGGCAATGCACTTTGGCTTGGAGTGCGAGATACTGGATCGCCCTCAGATGCAAGAGTTGGGTATGGGCGGCCTGTTGGCTGTCGCTCAAGGCAGTGCTGAGCCTCCAAAATTTATCATTTTGCGCTACCGAGGGGCAGATAGCACAGATAAAGGCATGGCTCTGGTTGGCAAAGGCATTACTTTTGATACGGGTGGTATCTCGATCAAGCCTGCCGCCGGAATGGACGAGATGAAGGGCGACATGGCCGGAGCGGCAGCCGTCATCGGTGCTATGCAAGCCATAGCACAATTGAAGCCTGCCATCAACGTGACCGCACTGGTTTCGACAACGGAGAATATGCCCAGCGGAACCGCCTATCGTCCAGGTGACATCATCCGTATTCTGAATGGCAAGAGCATCGAAATTGTCAATACCGATGCCGAAGGACGCCTCGTACTGGCCGATGCCCTATCCTACGCCTCTAAAGAAGGGCTATCCCCCATTATTGACGTGGCGACCCTGACAGGTGGCATTGTGATGGCTCTCGGCCATACCATGACCGGTATGTTCTGTAATGACGCTCAGCTGCGTGACGACCTGCTCGCAGCCGGTCAGGAAGCTGGTGAGAAGTTCTGGCCTATGCCCCTGGACGAAGAGTATGGTGAACAGATCAAAAGCGACATAGCCGATATCAAGCAAACCGGAGGTCGTGCGGCCTCCTCGGTGACAGCTGCAAAAATCCTGGAAAATTTTGTCGGTGACGCCGCCTGGGCGCATCTCGATATTGCAGGTACGAGCTACACTGAAAGCAAGAAGCCGTATCAAGAAAGGGGCGCCACTGGCGTAGTGGTACGCACGTTGGCCGAGCTCGCCCTTAAGAAAGGGAAATAAAAAGAGCATGTGATATACTTTTGATTATGAATATTCGCATTCGTTACTTCGCCTCACTCCGTGAAATCACAGAGAAGAATGAGGAATTATTGACCGTGAATGATGGTGCCAGCGTTGCCGATGTGCGCTCACTCCTGGTAAGCCGTTATCCGCGTTTGGGGCCGATTATGGAACGCTCGGTATACGCCGTAAATAAAGGCTATGTGCCTGCCGAGACGGCCCTGCACGAAGGCGACGAACTAGTCTTTATTCCCCCCATGGGTGGAGGATGCCTTGAAGAGGTACTTGTATGGAACCACTGATTCAGTTAACTCATGAGCCGTTGAATAGAGATGCATTGATCGCATCAGTGGCCGATCCTGCTGTGGGTGGTATTGTCGTCTTTGAGGGTGTGGTACGCAACCATGCGCGAGGAAAGCAAATACGCTATCTAGAATATGATGTATACCCGGAAATGGCAGAACAGCAGATTCGCAGGATTGTAGCCGAGGCACAACGACGTTGGCATGTGGAACATGTAGCAGTGGCACATCGCTTTGGACGTATCGAAATTGGAGAAGCCAGCGTGGTTATTGTCGTAGCGACACCGCACCGTGCCGAAGCTTTTGAAGCGTGCCGCTATATTATTGATACCTTGAAGACAACAGTACCTATCTGGAAAAAAGAGGTGGCAACCAATGGTGAGGAATGGGTAGAAGGTTAGCGTATAATCCCAAGTTGCGTCCAGAAATAGAAAAATGGTAGACTAACAGCATTGAACGAAGATAAGCTTCATGCTGGTTATGGCCCAAGACCTGGGAACAACTCACTCATAATCACAGAGGAGGAAGAAAGCCATGCGTCGCAACATTGGAAAGATGCTCATCTCCCTTGCAGCCATTCTCACAGTTGTGGCACCTTTTCTAGCTGACTGGAACGACTCGCACCTATTCAGTCCTCAGTGGTCTCCCCATGCCCGCTTTCACGGCGCTGTCTCTTTGGGGATGACGACGATACTCTCATCCGTCGCACTATGGTTGCTCTGGCGACGCTCGCCAGATCAGGATGCAGCAGTGACTGTTGCTGCAGCGATCCCCATGGCATATTGGGGACCTTTCTTTCTTGCTCCATTCGTCCCGGGCACTGCCGTCGAGGACCCAGGGCATCGGCTTGTGCGGATCGTAGGGGTGCCATCTAATCTAATGGGAGCGGGAGCCACAATCGTCACTGCTGGACTTGGGTGGTATCTGGATCGCCGATTACGTACCCTTGCTACGCCTGAGAACTGAGGAACACGAGGCGTGCTAGGATCCCATGCGAAAATAAGGAAAGCAGGTCATGGATTGGAGGCGGTCGTGATCGGGCTCTGGACAGATCAGGCGATCACTCCCACCCAGATCCTCGCTTGGTTCGTCTTACGCTGGTAACGGGAAGTGGGTCTGTGACAAATTGCACAAAGCGCAATTTGTCACAGACCCACTTTTTTTGTACGAACAGTGGCGAAGCCTCTGCTCGTACACACTCAAAATTCGGGATGATTCATGCATACCCTTGCAATAATGAGAAAAGTAATGCATTATTATAGTGTGCATCTTGCACGTTAACGTTAATGTTAAGGAAATGTTACATCTCAATTAGGCATGATGTAATGAAAACTCATCAAGAAAATGGATAGGAGAGTATCGCTTGTCACGTTTTTCTTCTGAACTTACAGCGAATAACAGACAACAAAACCCACTGCCTCCATCGGCAGAAACAAAAGTGGATGATGGGTATCAATGGACAGCCCTTTCTGTCACAACCGTGGGTGCTTTGTTAGGCTCAATTCAAGGCTCAGCTCTGCTCATTGCACTTCCCAACATTTTGAGCGAGCTACAGGCGACATTTTTCACTATTATGTGGGTTATGCTTGGCTATCTGCTCATCACCACAGTGCTGACCCCTATTATTGGACGCTTGGCAGATATATGGGGGCGTAAACGCCTCTATAATAGTGGCTTTATAATTTTTACGCTTGGCTCATTGATAGCTGGCTTGGCACAACCACAATTTCATGGCGGTGATATGGTTGTGGGGCGCGTGATTCAGGGTGTCGGGGCCGCTCTACTGATCACCAATAGTACTGTCATTGTAACCGACGCTTTTCGCAAAGGGCAGGTGGGCCTTGGTCTGGGTGTCAACCAGATTGCAGGTGCCGCAGGTTTCCTCATAGGTCCCGTTGTTGGTGGCCTACTTACCGAAATATCCTGGCGGTGGGTCTTCCTCTTTAATGTCCCCATTGGAATTTTTGGTGCGCTCTGGGGTATCTGGCGACTGCGCGAGCCGGTGCGCCCGGTCACACGTCAGCCTATCGACTGGCTCGGCAGCATAACTCTCACTGTAGGGCTAACAGGCGTACTGCTAGCATTAACTATGCTGGCCTTCCCCATCCTGAGCGAACCTGTGATCATCGCCATTTTTATCATTGGTATCGTTAGTTTGATCGCCTTCGCCATCATCGAGCCGCGTATCGCTGTGCCAATAGTGCAGTTGCGCCTCTTCCGTGACCGCCTCTTTACTATGGCAAACCTCAGTGGCTTGCTGAACGGTATTGCGCGTGGTGCTGTACTGTTCTTGCTCATCTTCTTCCTGCAAGGTCCCTATGGACAGGACCCCTTCAAGGCGGGGCTAATGCTTATTCCCTTTGGTGCGGCCTTTATGCTCATCGGTCCCTTAAGTGGACGCCTCTCAGATCGTGTAGGTTCGCGTCTTCTGGCACCGATTGGGTTGGGTATCTCTGCGCTTGCACTATTGGGACTGACCACCATCACCCAATTTACCCCGTACTGGCTGCTGTCCATCTACATGGCCTTAATGGGTGGCGGTTCCGGCTTCTTCGTCTCGCCTAACACGAACGCGATCATGAGCTCTGTCGAGCCGCACACACGAGGAGCTGCATCAGGCATCCTGAGTATGCTTAATAATACCGGCCAGATGCTCAGTATTGCTATCGTTGAGCTTGGCTGGAATGATTGTGGCGGCCTTGCGCCCGACACATGGTTCAGCGTGATGACCATCAGATAACCCATAACCCATACTCTATGAAGTATGGGTTATGGGTTATCGTTTGCTTACTCCTCTTGCTTCTTGCCTCCATCTCGTATAATAACCATGATAAGATGATCTATTCCCTTTATAGCACATCATAGCAAAGAAAGAGAGCACACTGTCATGGACTTCCAGCTCAACGAAGAGCAACAGGCCATTCGCGATACCTGCCGCGAATTTGCAGAACAAGAAATCAAACCCCGTGCCGAAGAGATGGATCGTACCGGCCAATTCCCCTACGACCTTATTCATAAAATGGGCGAACTAGGATTACTCGGCTTGCCCTTCTCCGAAGAATATGGTGGAGCAGGTGCAGACTTCCTCTCTTATTGTCTCGCCATTGAAGAAATCTCGCGTGGTGATACCTCCATCGGCATCACCATGGAAGCCCATACTTCCCTCGGTGCCACTCCTTTTTACCTTTATGGCAGCCAAGAACAGAAAGAACACTACCTGCCCGCGCTTACCACTGGTCAACAACTCTGGGCTTTTGGTCTCACCGAACCTGGAGCTGGCTCCGACTCCGGCGGTACTCAGACACGCGCAGTCCTGCGCGATGGGTACTGGCACATCAACGGCTCCAAAGCCTTCATCACCAACGCTGGCACCGACATAACTGGTGGCGTCACTATCACCGCCGTTACCGGCCAGCGTCCCGACGGGCGTAAAGAGATTACCAACATTATCGTCCCCAAAGATACGCCTGGCTATGTCATTGGCAACCCCTACAAAAAAATGGGCTGGAAAGCCTCCGATACTCGCCCCCTTACCTTTGAAGACTGCGTTGTGCCAAAGGGCAATATCCTGGGCAACCAGGGCGACGGCTTCAAGCAATTTATGCACATCCTCGATGCAGGCCGTATTGCCATCGCCGCCCTGTCGGTCGGTCTCGCTCAAGCCTGCCTGGATGAAGCTCTCAGCTATGCCAGAGAACGCAAACAGTTTGGACAGCCCATCAGTAAATTTCAGGCCATCCAGTTCAAACTGGCTGATATGGATACAGAAATCGAATTAGCTCGTTTAATGTATTATAAAGCTGCATGGCTCTTTATGGAGGGCAAACCTTTCTCGCGCGAAGCTGCTATGGCAAAACTCTTTGCCTCCGAAACCGCTAAACGCGCCGCCGATCAAGCGGTACAGATACACGGCGGCTACGGCTTCATGGACGAGTTCCCGGTATCCCGCTATTGGCGCAATGTAAAAGTTAACGAAATCGGCGAAGGCACCAGTGAGGTACAACGTATGGTTATCGCCAAACACCTTGGGTGCTGATGGCCACTACAGCACAAAGGAGAGACAACAAACATGGATATTACTCCTGGCAAAGAAGTCATCAAGCCAGCACATAAGAACTCTAATCACCTTGGTGAAGAGTTCAAGCATTGGTTTGATGGCGTTCACTTCAAATTCCCCACCTTCAAACACGACCACCCCCCCGTTATCAACGTTAACGAAGCTGCCGACGAACAGATGACATTAGGACAAAAGGTTGCCGACAAAGTTGCAGCTACTGTCGGTAGCTGGCCTTTTATTATCACTCAAAGCATTATCCTGGCTAGCTGGATTATCTTGAATACTATTGCTTGGATATACAAATGGGACCCGTACCCATATATATTATTGAACCTTGCACTATCATTTCAAGCAGCATATGCAGCGCCATTTGTGATGATGTCTCAAAATCGTCAATCAGAAAAAGATAGGCTCACAGCACAAAATGACTACACTACTGACTGTAAAGGTGAAGAAGAAATTCGCTATATTATGGAACACCTTGACCACCAGGACACACTTATTCTCCAGATCATTAAGCGGCTTGAAGCCCAGCATGAAGAGATGCTACAGCACCTCCGTGAGCTTGATCCAGAAATAGCAAATCGTCTGGGTACTGATATAAAAACAGTCAGCCAGGAACTGCTAGAAGCAGACAATGATATAAGTGGTAACTCGTAAAGAGAAGGGTGGCAAACCCTGATGAGCTTGCCACCCTTCTCTTTATCTATTTCCTTGGCCAGTTAAAGGCCATTAACGTAGCCTGTGGTCCAATATCTGTAGGCGTTGCAGTTGTGGAGGTATTGGGCAGCCAGACCGCCGTATCTCCATTCACAACCAGGAAGCGGGCATTATCGGCATTACTGGCAACGGTAATGTATCCTCTGGATGTCACATCATACATGCCGTAACCGTTATCGTTCTGCCATAGGACAAAGTTTGTACCAGCTTGCAATGCATATGCGAAGCCATTAGTGTTGACCTGCACGGCTGAAGTTGGGGAGCTTCCATCTAAGGATAGCATCATCAGGGAACCGCGCACATGACTATCTAACGCAGTATCATTCCATACTGTAGTAGGAATGCCATTGCCATTTGTGTTGGGAGTAGCCGTCGACACGGGCGTACTGTTCGGCGTAGCAGTCGAAGCGGTCGAGGTTGTATTCGTCGTTGTAGAAGTTCCTGCCGTGCTACTGAGCCAGAATAACATATTATCGACTACAATAGGTCGGAATGACAGACCATTCTGAAGGAATGGGTACGTGATCGTTGTTGTCTCGATGTGCCGCGGTCCACGCTCTGGCGGAACTGGTAGCACCTCTTGTGTCCAGATATTGCTATGCAAATTCCCATCATCACCACGCCATTCATCAGCCCAGTACGTTTCTGTTGCATCATCATTGCTGGTTGGTGAGGTGAAGACGTGCTCAGGACTCGCTGTCGCGAGTGTTCTCGTCGTCACGCCGCTTTGCATACCCAATGGATAACTCATCAGATGTGATATACCATTCTTATCGAGCATAGCGACGAGTAACGCGTTCTGGGTAAACCAGATGCCTTGCACCGGTGAATGTACCCAATCTGGCACGGCTTCCTGATCAAAAGTACCGGAAGCCAGCGTGATCGGTGGGTTAGAAGTCTCAGTATCTCCTGATGCCGACTGAGATACCAGCGAAAGAGCGTGCAGGCTCCAATTATACGAAGGCGAGTGTAGTGTATACCGCGACAGGTTGGAGTGTTTGGTTGTTTTGATCACTTCATATTGCAGCCATACCAGCCAGCCGTTTTTGCTGCCCAACACGATCAACGGCCCTGAACTGGGCTTGGATAACAATGGTGTGCTGAGCATCGTTGTGCGGTCTAACTGTACAAGCATCCATGCTGCATTGGTATCATCATTGTAGGCAGTGTAGTAGATAGATGTCCTGTTAGCTACTGCACTGACGACATGCTGATAGAGAGTACTGCTCGTATAAGTCGTACTGGCAACATCCGCAGGGTGGTTGATAGTAATTGCTCCTTCGCCCCCTGGTACATTGCCATGGGCCAGCAGGAGCAGCGAAGTGATACCGCCCATCAGCAGAGCCATACAGAATACTGCCACCAGACCAGCTACCGCAAACTGTCTGAAATGGGAGTGCCTCTTCTTACGCGTCGTGCGTATAATGGGTAGTGGTCCCGTGTCTGCCGATGAAAACGCCGTAAAAGCATCCACTTTCTGTGAGGAAGAAGCATGTTCGCGCAAATAAGGCTTCAGAAATGCTGGCGGTGGAGGCGCGGAGGCTGAATGCTGAATAAACTGGGCATGTTCGCTTGCCAATGCTCTCATGAGTTTGGCATGCATATCAGGAGCAGGTTCTAGAGGAGGCAATGTACGTATGTGTTCACCAACCAGGCTGTAACGCGCAAGTACCTCCCTACATGATGAACATTGTTCCAAATGTTCATCCAACTCTGCTGTATGTATGTCACTGTTCTTCACTTCTCGATATGCTGCTAGCAGCATCTGTGCCTGGATACAATTCACGCTTCACCGACTTCTTGTTTGTATAAGCTAATAAAACGCTCTCGTGCTCGCATCAGACGCATCTTCACTGCTGATGCGCTGATATTGAGTATGGCTGCAATCTCCGCACAGGAGAGACCATCATTTTCATAGAGCCAAAGGCAGATGGCATATTTCTCCGGCAACTGCTTAAACACTCGCTCGACGAGTTCACGGTCGGCTACGCGGTTTTCAAATCTTCCACCATCGTAGCCGTTTCGCTCGTACATCGAGCTGACGTTGCTCACACGTCCATTGCTGCTACTCGCCCCATTCGACTCTTCACCATTGCTGAAGTTTTCCGTCATTGTACCTCCTGAATCGGAGGGTACCCCTGCCCCTATACCTCGATCTTCATTAAAGAGCGAGAGCGGTAGCCACGCAATCAAACGTCGCCTGCGCAGTGTATCAGTTGTCGTATTCGCTGCAATACGGTACAGCCATGCAGACAATGCACCTGGCTGTACGACTGTTCCGTTCAGCAAAGCTTTATAAGCCTTTACGAATACATCTTGTGCAAGATCATACGCCTGTTCGCGGTTCCCAATGAGATGATAAATGAAATTGGTAATCGGCCCCTGGTAGCGTAGGAAGATTTGCTCAAAATCTGCCACCTCAACTTTCTGCACCTGTTCTTCGCCAGTGGGTACGGACAGTTGAGGGTTCGTATCACGTGCTGCGCTATTTCCCCGAGCCATTTCTACACAATTATTCTCATCCATCCTCAATGGGGAGGGGGAGCGATGGTTCCGTTCAGCATCTCTCACTGAGTGTAAACCACTATTCGTATTGTAAAGACGGATAGATGTGTCCATTGGTTACATTGCCTTGTCTTTGTATAGTCAGCATATTCGCATACACATAAAACTTCATTCATTCCGTTTGTTCGTAGCATAGCATATTCGTAAAGAAAATGCTGTGACCTGCTAGACATTTGGGGTAACTCTTCATTTCTGTCCATAGGACTCCTCACTGCTTCCGGCAGTTCGCAAGCGTGAGGTGTGGGTTGTGGGCTTTGCAACTTACGGCTGCAAAGCCCACAACCCACACCTCACTGGGCGAGTCGCCAGAGGCGACGAGAAGTCCTAAGCAGTGACCATTTGGGTAATGAGCATGTATATATAGATAGTATACCATAATTAAGCAGGGCGATAAGGCATGCTGGCTAACACAGTTTGCTACTATTCTATACGGCTCATACTTATCTTTTGTATACAGTGGTGATGCTTCATGTAGTTGTCATCTATCTGCGGTGGTAATTGTCCTCACACATCGGTTTGATTAATCTTTCTTATCAGCATACAACATTGTAACGTATATTTTCTGATATATACCTTTCTTTCAGCCAATGGTACCCATTACTTCCTCGTATGACAAACTCTCAGAATGAGATATAATTATGCTTAGTAAGTACCAATGTTCGAGGTGACAATGATGACAATACAAAATTATAACACCTATCATAGAGATGAGTGTGCCGTTTTCCTAAAAACGGCCGAACGTTAAAGATATGGAATCTCACCAACTCACACAATCCGGCTGGCATATCATTGGTCACGGACACGCCATCGACCTGTTGCGCCGCACTCTCGCCGCACAACAGGTGCGTCATGCCTACCTGTTCACCGGTCCTGACCACATTGGCAAAACTCTACTGATCCATCGCTTTGCCCAGACCTTGCTCTGTACAGGTGGCCCCGATCCTCATGTCGCGCCCCAAGAACCATGCAACACCTGCCTTGCGTGTCGCAAAGTCCTGCATGGCAACCACCCTGACCTACACATCATCGCTAAAGCACCAGATAAGCAGTTCATCTTAATCGAGCAGATACGTGCCTTGCAAAGTGACTCCGCCCGCCGAACCTTAGAGGGACGGCGCAACGTCTTCATTATCCAGGGCGCCCATGAAATGAACATGCAAGCGGCCAATTGCCTCCTCAAAACTCTGGAAGAACCCGAGCCTGATGTTGTTCTCCTACTCACCGTTCCCGATCCTGGCCTACTCCTTCCTACTATCCTTTCGCGAGTGCAGCAGGTCTCCATGCACCTGCTTACCTCTTCGCAAATCAAAAACGCCTTAGAGCAACGCTGGGAAGTAGACCCTCAGGAAGCAGCGTTGATCGCCGCTCTTGCCGCTGGACGGGTAGGCTGGGCTATCCAAGCTGTTGAAGACGAAGACCTGCTTAGTGAACGCAAGGCACAACTGGAAGCTCTTACCAAATTGCCCTTGGTCAGCAAAGTACAACGCTTCGACATCGCTCAAAAACTCAGTGCCGACACCGACAAAGCACGCAATGTCCTGGAGTTGTGGTTACTCTGGTGGCGTGATATGGTATTAGCAGCGAACCACTGCCTTGACCTGACCGTCAACGTCGACATGCGCGATACGCTCTCACAGCAGGCAGCTAAACTGGGCACAGATGAAGCCGAGCGCATAGTACACGCCATCCTGAACACCCTTGAGGCCCTTGACCAGAACGTCAACGCCCGTACCGCCCTCGAAGTCCTGATGCTCGACCTACCGGCGATCAAAATGTAGGGACCCCCCCATAGGCGTTAACTTAAGCCAAGAAGGACGTGAGTGCCAGTCCTTCAGTGAACGCCTATAGGGGTGTCCCGCCCGCCAGCTGTCATCCTGAGCGCAGCGAAGGATCTCCGCTCGGCCGAGCCAGAGATCCTTCGCTGCGCTCAGGATGACAGCAGTGCTTAAGTTAACGCCTATGAGGGACACCCCTTGTGGGTGTCTAGCCATAATGAATGGGAGGAAAAGCCCAATGCGAACCGACTTCCAATATTTGCTCGTACAACAAGAGGGTGGTGTACTTACTCTCACCATGAATCGTCCTGAAGTGTACAATGCCTTCAACGAGACTATGTTAGATGAACTGGGAGAAGCCGTCGAAGTCGCCGCTCAAGATGACACGGTACGCTGCATCGTTCTCACCGGTGCTGGTAAGGCTTTCGGCTCAGGCCAGGATGTGCGAGTTTTTGCCACTGCTCATACGCAGGGCTCACTAACTGGCACTAGTGTTGGTCTACAGAAATATCATCGCATTATCAATGCCATTCGCACGATGCCCAAGCCTGTTATCGCGGCGGTTCGTGGCGTGGCAGCGGGAGCTTCTTGTAACGTAGCCCTGGCATGTGATATGCGTATTGCTGCTGACGATGCCCGCTTCATCGAAGCCTTTGCCAGAATTGGCCTTGTTCCTGATGCGAGTGGTGGCTTCTTTCTCCCACGCCTGGTGGGGTTCGGTAAAGCCCTGGAACTGGCAATGCTGGCTGAGGAAGTAAGCGGACCGGAGGCTGAGCGCATTGGGCTGGTTAACAAATGTGTTCCCGTAGCCGAGTTTGAGGACACTACGAAAGCTTTTGCTCAAAAATTAGCGAACGGCCCAACACGTTCCTATGGACTGATCAAAGAATTAATGAATAAATCTCTTGAGAGCGATCTGGCAACCTCATTGCGTCTTGAAGGCGAATTGCAGGATCAAGCTTTTCGGACGGAGGATCATCGTGAGGGCGTGGCTGCCTTCCTACAAAAGCGCCGTCCCAATTACACTGGCAGGTAATGTCTGTGCGTATCGACTCACTGCCATCTAACAACGCACAAACACAGGGGGTGCAGCGACGTGCATTGCTACGCCAGCAAAGCCCCCAACACTTGGAGCAATGCTCGACTTTAATAACGGAGGCTCTCCACCGCCGTCCCTCCAGCACCTCACGGGCTATTCTTGTGCTGGGGGCCGGAGCTTGCACTGAAATTCCCTTAGCCCAGTTGGTTCGCGTCTCCGACGAAGTGGTACTTGCCGATTTGGATCTGCTCTCCATGAGGAAAGCCTGTGACGAACTTCCTTCTTCAACCCTGCGTAGACGTATGCGTCTTGTCGAATGCGACCTCACAGGCGGTATCAGTCAGCCCCTGAACCGTCTCCTCACAAGACAGCCCTGGTCAACCCTTATCCTGCAAGGCCCACAGGCCGTCTTTGATGCCGCCGCTACCTGCCTGGAACAATGTCCCATCCCAGACCCACCAGAGCTAGAAACTATCGCTCCGCATGCCTACGGTCTCGTCATCAGTTCACTCGTTCTCTCCCAACTCTTCAGTTATCCCCTGCTCGACGTCCTCGACCTCATCCAACGTATCGCTCCCCATATGCTGGGTGAACAGGAACGTCACCGCCGCTACCAAGAAGCTGCCCAAGCCTTCCGTACTCGTATCATCCAGGCCCATCTTCACCTGTTACGCAATCTCGTCGATAGCGGCGGTCTCATTGTCCTGCTCACCGACATACGTGGCTTTGTCTTCGACGTCTATGGCACTAATCACGACGCTGAACATCGCCGGGCTATACCTCTTGTTCCTCGTACCCTACCTGACATGATACGCAACGATTTTACTGTCCTGGAAGAGAGCCATTGGGAATGGCTTACGGATTTACCGACAAAAGACAAGCCGGGTCGGGGATATGAGGTGGCAGGATATGTCCTGGCCCTCTCTTACGCCTGAGCAACCGGCATATTGGCCACATCTGTCAGGGCCTGATCGAGCAACTCAGTCGCCTCATCAACATGTGCGGTCGTCACGATCAATGGTGGCACAACACGCAGCGTTGACGGGCCGAGCGCATTGAGCAACAAACCATACTCAAGAGCCTGCTGCACAATGGTCGGGGCTAGCTCATGTTTCACATTTACTGCCTGCATCAGACCCAGCCCACGTGGACTATCAATGAACGCATACTTCTTGCAGAACGCCTGCATCTTCGAGTTCCAGTACGCACCTACTTTGGCTGCGTTCTCTAGCAGATTCTCGTCAAGAATCGTCTTAATCGTGGCGATACCTGCCGCACTGGCCAGCGGATTGCCACCGAAAGTTGTGCCATGATCGCCGGGCGTAAACAGGTCGGAGCGTGGCCCCGTCAGCATGGCTCCAATGGGCACACCACCGGCCAGTCCCTTCGCCATCGTCACGATATCCGGTACCACATCGAAGTGTTCCCAGCTAAAGAACTTGCCAGTACGACCCATGCCCGTCTGTATCTCGTCACAGATCATCACCATATTGCGCTCATTACACAACTGGCGCACCCCTTGGATAAAATCCTTATCCCCCGGCCAGATACCGCCCTCGCCCTGTACTACCTCTAGCAAAATCGCCACCGTATTATCGCTCACGGCTACCTTCAACGCCTTCAGATCATTGTACGGCACCTGCTTGAAACCATCGGGCAAAGGTACCCATGTTGCCTGATAGAAAGCCTGGCCCGTAGCTGCCGTCGTTGCCAATGTGCGCCCGTGGAAGCTGCGCTCCATGCTGATCACTTCATACGCTCCATTACGATGCACACGCCCAAATTTGCGTGCCAGCTTGATCGCACCCTCATTGGCCTCAGCCCCACTATTGGAAAAGAACGAGCGCATGCCACCGCTCAGTTGCCCCAGCAACTCGGCCAATTCAATCTGGCGCACATTGTAATAGAGGTTAGAGACATGCACCAGTTGCGTCACTTGCTCCTGGACCGCCTTCACAATGGCCGGATGGCAATGTCCTAATACATTCACAGCGATACCCGCCACAAAATCCAGGTACACCTTGCCATCAGTATCCCATACGCGCACGCCCTCACCGCGCACCAGAGCCATCGGCTGGCGTTTGAAGGTCGACTGGTAATATTTATGCTCTAATTCAATCCAGTCTCGTTTATTGACGTCGGTTGTCGTCATGTCCCTCTCTTCTCCTTTGAATGAAATGCTCAAAAATCTTATTCCATGCTAGCGAGTATATAATGTATTCTCATCAATATAGCCATGCGTCAGGTCACAGCCCCATGCCGTTGCCTTACCATCACCCAGATGCAAATCTATTGTCACAATCACCTCATCATGGGCCATGGCATTGCGTGCGCTTTGCTGATCATACGCAGCCGCCATACCCTGTTTCATCACCTGCACATCACCAATGAAAATATCATAGGTTGCCTGATTGAGTTCACAACCACTCGATCCTAGAGCTGCCGTGATACGGCCCCAGTTGGGATCACCACCTGCCAGCGCACATTGCCACAAGGGGGATAGAGTAATGCCTCGTGCTGCCTTCACTGCATCGGCCTTATCTTTGGCGCCTAGCACATGCACCGTCATCAGCCTGGTTGCCCCTTCACCATCACGAGCCATCTCACGAGCCAGATAGGTTGTGATACGCCGCAACGCCTCGCGGAACGTCCCAGCTTGAGGATGTTGTGTATTAATGGGAGTATTGCCAGCCAGCCCGTTGGCGAACAAAATACACGTATCGTTGGTAGACATATCGCCATCCACCGAGAGCATATTAAAGGAGTCATCGACAGCCGCTTTCAATGCAGTTCGCAACCACGCCAGTTCAATAGCTGCATCCGTCGTCAGGTAGCATAGCATTGTGGCCATATTCGGATAGATCATGCCTGCACCCTTCGTCGCACCACCCAGGCGTACCGTCTTGCCATCGATCTCAAACTCCAACGCCATTCGCTTCGGGCGCGTATCCGTTGTCATAATCGCTGTCGCGAACGCGTTGCCACCCTCGCTGCTCAACTCGATAGCACCCACCCCTGCCTGGACTTTCTCCATCGGCAGTTGACGTCCAATGATACCGGTGGAAGAACACAGCACCATCTCGTTCTCAAGCTGCAACTTGCTTGCGGCTAGTTCGGTCATGCGATAAGCATTCATCAGGCCCACATCGCCTGTTGCGCAATTCGCGTTGCCGCTATTCACAATTACCGCCTGTGCCTTGCCACCCTTTAACCGCTCCTGGCACACCAACACCGGAGCCGCTCGTGTACTGCTCGTCGTAAACGTACCCGCCGCTACGCACGGTACATCCGAGGCTAGAATAGCCAGATCAGGAACGGAACCGTCAGATTTAATACCACAAGACGTAATGCCAGCACGAAAACCTTGTGGGGCTGTCACGCAGTTATCTATCTCACGAAACGTGTTGGATATCACAAAATACCTCCTGAAATAAAAAATGCCCACTTCCTTCTGCATCACTCCCTAAGGGTGCGGTTCATATTTTTGCGGGCCTGACCCCCACAAGGGGGGTCACTACATTTTGTGCAGGGAGAGCGACAGAAGATGTAGTGACCCCCCTTGTGGGGGTCAGGCTCACCCACCTGCGCTCTTTGCAAACAAATGAAACGCACCCACTCCCTAGCCAACTGTTACCAATTCAATACTGGGAGTGATAAACTGGAAACCATGAACGCTTTGCTCCCTCTCATTGTACAATGTAGGAGGATATAAGCACAACCCCACAGAGGGTTTATGTGCTAGACGGACTCAACACCTTAGCTCGCCTTTTGGAGCTGCTCTCGACGGTACCTACACCAGCCGGAACCCTTCCAGGTAAACAGGCATGTATCCCTCCGAAGGCTATCGTTGCTCCGAAGCACTGAATGGTCGTTGGAAACGGGATTGTTGAAAAAAGGAGGAAGTAGTCACGGCGGAAGAAGCAGGGCAATGGCTTCTCTATCTGGAAGAGGCCATACGAACCGGGCGTTTCTTCCATGCCATCATGTGGTTTATCACCATTGGGCGCAAACCCGGCTGAGAGGAAAGAGAGAGCACCTATGCAACCAAATCTGCTACACTTTCTCATGGTATCGTAGAATTACAAGGAGCAATGCCCGCCAACAGCTGGCTTAAAGATGATTCAGCATAGTGATATGGAAAATTACATCTTGGAGGTTCACGCATGCATATTCGTCGTTTCTCCCCCGACCTCAAAACAAAAATTCCTGGCGGCCACCCTGGCCTCTATGGCGTTCCCATTCAATTCGATCGGGCCAACCTACCTACCCAGAACATGGATGAACTCTCTCAGCATCTCAACGGCCTACCAATCTTGCTCAACCGGCCCATGCTTGTCGTCGCCATGTACCTCGAACCACACGGCTCTATGGATGAACACAGTGCATCCGTTCCTATTCTCTTCCTAGTCACTCGCGGCACCGGCTTTGTGCGCATCGGCGGCCCAACTGGCGAAACCCAACGCGTTACGGCTGGTGATGCCATCCTTTGGCCCGCCGGACTCGATCATAAAGTTTGGGCCGAAGACGAGCCACTCGAAGCCATTGTCATTGATGGACCACCAGAGCGAGAAGAAGCGTCGTCCTAAATGAGAAGAGAGGAATGGCATAGCTTCCAGGGCTATGCCATTCCTCTCTTCTCTCCTCAGACAAGTTCATGTCTATTGGCTATTCATTGCCCTGCGGCGGTTGAAACTGGTGTGTCACCGAAGACGTGATCTCCGGCCCTGACAGCAGCCTCCCCTGTTCGCCCTTCGACGAACCATTCGTACCCGGTATACCCGCCAGGATCGATGGTGTATCATACTGGTCATCGCTGATTTGCTGATTGAACAGCGACTCGAAGAGCGGCCCTTCTAGCGTCTCCTCTTTGATCAGACGTTCGCTGATCAGAATCAGGCGTGTCTTATTCTGCATCAGAATATGATATGCTTTATCAAATGCCTCCTGGATGATGCGGCGCACTTCTTCATCTACCTCACGTGCTGTCTGCTCGCTATAGTTGCGCTGTTCCCCAAAATCACGCCCCAGGAAAACCAGCTCTTCCTTATGTCCTAGAGCCATCGGCCCAATGCGACTGCTCATGCCATACTCAGTCACCATCGAACGGGCTACCTTCGTCACACGTTCAATATCGTTGGAGGCTCCGGTTGTCACCTCACCGAAGATGATCAACTCTGCCACGTGTCCGCCGAGGGCGTAGGCCAGCATATCCTCGAATTGCGGCTTACTCCATAAGTAGCGATCTTCCGTTGGCAAGAGCATTGTAAAGCCACCTGCTTGGCCACGTGCCACAATCGAGACCTTATGCACTGGATCGGTATTAGGCAGCATACGTGCCACTAATGCATGACCCACCTCGTGATAGCCTGTGATGGCTTTCTCGCGCTCGCTGATAATGCGACTCTTGCGAGCAGGCCCGGCCACTACGCGGTCAATGGCCTCTTCCAACTCGCTCATGCCAACACTGCGCTTGTTGCGCCTCGCCCCTAGAATAGCCGCCTCGTTCAGTAGATTGGCAAGATCGGCACCGGAGAAACCGGGTGTTTGCTTCGCCAGCACTTCTAAGGAGATATTTTTATCCAGAGGTTTATTCTTCGCATGGACGCGCAAGATGGAAATACGTCCACGAATATCGGGTCGATCAAGCACCACTTGTCGATCAAAACGTCCAGGTCGCAGTAATGCCGGATCAAGCACGTCGGGACGGTTAGTGGCTGCAATCACGATCACATTCGTATTGGTATCGAAGCCATCCATCTCGACCAGAATCTGGTTGAGCGTCTGTTCCCGCTCATCGTGCGAACCACCAAGTCCAGCCCCACGCTGTCGTCCTACGGCGTCAATCTCATCTACGAAAACGATACATGGGCTATTGCGTTTAGCCTGGTCAAACAGGTCACGGACACGGCTGGCCCCCACACCCACAAACATTTCTACGAATTCGGAGCCGCTAATACTGAAGAACGGCACACCGGCTTCACCAGCCACGGCACGCGAGATCAGCGTCTTACCTGTTCCTGGTGGCCCTACCAGCAATAATCCTTTAGGAATGCGTGCACCCAGGGCGACAAATTTTTCAGGATACTTCAAAAACTCGACGATCTCTTGCAGTTCCTGCTTGGCCTCTTCCACACCTGCTACGTCGGCAAACGTTACCGTCGGCTTGTTACCCATGAACATGCGTGCGCGGCTCTTGCCAAAAGACAATGCCTGATTGTTACTCCCTTGCGCCTGACGCATCATAAAGATCAGCAAGCCGCCGATCAATAGAAAAGGCACGAAGCTAATCAGGACACTCACCCATGCTCCTAGAGCACTGGGTGCCTCGTATTGCAGCACCAATAAACGGCTGGTGTAGTCGATACCATTATCCTTGAGTACCGTTGTAATATCAAAGGTACCGTTGATATTTGCCGCTTCCTTATCTGCATTCGGTGGCTGTCCTCGAGTCAGCGTAATTGTATCATTACCGATGATGAGCGTATCTTGTTGGCCTTTGTTCATATCCGTCTTGATATCCGTTAGAATGGTGGATACATTTACCTGCTGGGTATCAGACGACGAACGAAAGAGAAAGACCACTAGAACGATAGCTCCCACAATCAGCAGGAAGAAAAAGCTCATTCTAACCCATTTCCCAGACATCAGGGTTCCTCTCTACTTTCAAGGTAAGCTACACTTCTTTACAGGATGACATACAATGGTCTAAAGTGTTACCCACCTGGCTGCTCTTCAGCCTATAAATCCATTATCGTATTATAGCACAATTGGCTATTGATATAGACTGATGTTTTGATATAAGCATTAGGGGCTGATGCCAAAGCGTTGAAGAATGCTCTGAGACGAGCCAAGGTGAGGCGGGAGACGTTTGAGGCGCATGCCCGTCAACACGGCCAGTTCAGCCAGGTGGAAAATGCCATACACCTCACCCAGAAAGATGATGACTTTGTCGCGATTTTCCTCCTTGAGGCGCAGTCGCCAGCGAACGGTGCCTTCGCCCCCCAGCAGTGCCGTACTCAAGCCCGCAGTGGTGGCGGTCTCGTGCGTGGACGTGGTGGGAGTTGTCGCCGCTTTGGCTTGCCACAAGCGAAAGGCGGTACACAAGGCCATCACCAGTACGGTCATATGGCTGTGCACCACCACTGCTGCCGCCGTTTTCTTGGGGAAGCGGCCCAGATGCCAGGGATGCTTGCCTTCTTTGAAAATGCCATTCTCAATCACCGAACGCCAGTCATAGGTATCAAAGATGACAAAGGGGTCCTTGACCGGCCCATTGGTCAAATAGACGGTGCCGCCGGTCGTCGGCGTCCAATTTTCCCAGCGGCGCACGACCACCGCATTGATGGGGTACCCTTCGTAATCGCGCCGCTGCGCCTGCTGCGTGTGTTCTGGGTCTCCATAGCTATCATAGGTCGTCAGTCCCTCAATGCCCACTAGTTCCGTGCGTAAACGCTCTTCTCTGGCTGTTTTGCCGTGTCCATGCCGCACCACCCGCTCACGGGTGCGCACCCGTTCCCGTTTGGCCAGAGCTTGCGCGTCCTGGGTCACGGTCATATTCGACTTGCTGACCACCACAAAGCGCACCCCCTGTTGATCCACGCGCCACAAATCTTCTCCATCCAGGTAGCCGCGATCAATGACGATGGTCTGGATATGCCCCCGCGTCCCCAGATTGCGTTGGGCTTGCTCCAATAAGGGGACCAGCCAGCGCCCTTCATACTCCTGGATCGGCACCACTTTCATGGCTAAAGGCAAGCGGGTGTGCACATCAATGAGTACCAACACCTTCCACCCATACACGTAATATTCCTCGGTGGCTCGCTCCTTTTGCCCTTTCACCTTCACACTGCGCGTCTGTTTGAGCTTCCCTCGGCTCTCATACGTCTCCGGCGTGGGTAATTTGCTGCCATCCAATGCCGCGAGCCGTGGCCCATCCACCAACCCCCATTCCACCACACAGCGCACCATCGCATTGAAGAGCCGTTCCATCTGCTCTTGCGTCAACTTGCTGATGTTGTCGGCCAAACATTGCGGCGTCAGGGGTCCTTGTTTCTTCTTGGTCTGGCGTTGGGCATCTCCGCGTTTGGTCAATCCTTCCTCCACTTGTCGCGCATTAAAGCCGATCAGTTCCATTAAGGGCAGATGACTAAAGAGCACCCGCGGCAATTCATTCATGGACTGAGCGCCAAAGAGGACTTTGAGCAGATACAACAAGAGAAATTGCACCGTAGGAACCAGCACGCGCTGAACTCCGGGCAGCTCCTGCTCTTCCAACACCGCCAGCATCCCGATATCCTTGAGAAAAACAAAAAACTCGTCGAGCAGTCCTGCCTCGCTCAATTCGTGCAGCTCTTCAATTTCTTCTCCCGCATACAGCCCCTGGGCGACCTGGACATCATCGCGCACGGCCAGCTGCCAGCTTAATCGGGCCATCACTGCACTTGGCTCGTTCTCTCCGCTTGCCTCTTTGGTGGCTTTTTTGCTCATCTCTTCCCCCGTTTTTCCCTTACCCTATCACTTTCTCCTCCTCTCCGCAATCCTCTTCTTATATCAAAACATCAGTGATATAGAGCTTTTTCTTTAAACAGTTCGTGCCAGTACTAGTCCCCATACTGCCTTTGCTCCCGCCGCAAACAAGGGAGCTGCACATGCTTCTAACGTTGCACCGGTAGTAGCTACATCATCGATAATCAGGATACTTTTCCCATAGAGTATGCCCGTCGTAAACATAGGTGCGCAGCAAAACGCATCAACGACGTTCTGTTGTCGCTCTCGAGCCGACAATCCCACCTGGGCAGATGTCGCTCGGTGACGCATCACTATATTATCATAATGTGGTGCCAGTACTTGTCTCGCACACACGTCAGCCAGCAGAGAAGCATGATTATAACCGCGTGCTTTCTGGCGTTCAGCGTGCAGGGGGACAGCCATTATCACATCAACCTGCATGCTATAATACTGGTACGCCTCTGCCAATAGTTGCCCTAATGGCTCCGCCAGACGTACATTTCCTTCGTATTTCAGAGCATGAATACAGGTGCGCAGTATCCCTTCATAGCCACTCACTATCCGTAATCCACTCAACCGGGGCGGGTGATACTGGCAATACTGGCATACTTCTGCGACCAGTGACGGCACACCACAACGCTGGCAGATCGGCAACCTTACCGGTACAATCGCTGCTTTACACGTTTCACACAGAATAGAGCCAGTTCTTTTACATCCTGTACACTGTGGTGGAAAAAGCACATCTAAACTCAGTTGCCTGATTTGCTGTAGCTTCTGTACAAGCATCCTGCTATCCACTTACTTGCTCCAATATGATCATGTTTGGCCTGGGCCATATATTCTGCCATAGGCTGTCCTCATGAGTTGAATACCCTGCCGTAGCATAATCGAAATAGTCCATAAATGCAACTTGGCGATACGTGCCGGGTGCGCGTGCGATTTTTGCAGGAAGCCCGCGAAGCATGGTAGGGGCGGCATTTATGACGCCAGTCAGCCTGCTTGCTGACTGGCGTCATAAATGCCGCCCCTACCATGGCTCATGGAAGAGATCGCCTGCCACAGTGCAAAAATCGTATGCGCACCCATACGCGCCTCGGGTACCTGGGTAACTCTGCTTTATGGTACACACCAAATTATGATATACTAAGTGAACAGCATTATCAAAATCGTTTTTAGGAGATAGTGTATGAACGAGCAATCTTCCATCCAGCAGGGTGCTAATATCTCATCAACACCAGAGACCGATACTGGAACTCAAGGCATAACAGACGGAAACGCCACCAGCAAAACTCTTCCCGAATCAACAGAAGTAGCAGCTACCGAACACCGTCAAGCTTATGGTACGGCCAAAACCGAAAATTTGCGTGACTCCGAACTCTGGCGTATCATTCTACCGGTGTTCGTTGCTTTACTCTGTATCGCACTGCTCGCGGTTCCGCTCATTATTTTGATACCCTTGTTTGTCCGTTCGTTGGACCCCACTGCCCCCACCCACGACCTATGGTGGCTCTGGGTCGTCATGATCATACTTGAACTTGGTGTCGCCATTGTCATTGCCAGGGGTCTCATCAAAATATTCATGACCCAGGCTGGCAATTACCCCAGCTGAACCTGTATGCAGATTGAGCGAGTTGATCGAGCGCACGCCTCACAGGCACGCGGCGTTGTCATCGTCATCGATGTCATCCGTGCTTTTACGGTCGCCGCCTATGCCTTTGCAGGCGGCGTACAGCGTATGCTACTTGTTCGCACCGTTGAAGAGGCGCATGCTTTGCATTCTCTTGTTCCTCATGCCCTGTTAGTCGGTGAAGTAGAGGGACGCTTGATTCCTGGCTTCGATTTCAACAATTCCCCTGCGCTTATAGCTGCTGCCAACATTCATGGTTGCACTCTCATTCAGCGGACCGGTGCCGGTACCCAGGGCGCAGTAAATGCTATCAACGCTACCCATATCCTCTTATCTTCCCTCACCAATGCTCAAGCTACCGCTGTCTATGCACGCACGCTGGCCGCATCCTCGGAAGAGATCATCACACTCCTACCAACAGCTACCTCTGAGAAAGATCTCTATCGCAATGAGGACGACATTTGTGCCGACTACATAGAGGCTCTCTTGCACGAGCCACTCAAGGCTCCCAGTGTTCTCGCTGAAGGCATCAAATATCTGCATGCTATCGACCGCTTCCATTGGTTCGAGCCAGACTCCTTTGACTTTCCCACCGCTGATATCTCCATGATTTTAGCGGCTGATAGCTCCAACTTTGCTATGGTTGGTAGCCACAAACGGTGGCGCGATATTGATTATGTCGAAACACGACAGCTAGATGTTGTTTCACCGTAACCTTGTACAATGTGCTTTCGTATTCACTGTACGACAATAGTCGCCTTCATATAGGTATGAAAATCGCAATGATATGCGAACGTACCCGCCTTAGTAAAGGTAAATATGTACTGGGGACTCGTTTGATAAACAATACGCTGCCGCGTTACAGCAGCTTTTCCCAAGAATCATTAAAATTACTGAATATCGGCTAATTTGCCCAAAAAACACTTGACTTTTGCTAAATCTACAAGTAAACTCATACCAGATTTATCGTTGTCTAGCTTGTGATAAACATGACGATACAAAGATTTGAAAGAGGTGAGTTCTATGCAGCAAGTGCTTGTAAACAAAGCGCAATGTGTGCGAAACGATGGAACTCATCCGTCAAGCAACAGGGGGGCGTGAAACCTTTTTCTATGCTCATACATGTTGCTGCTCGGATAGATATTTTCATCCGGGCGTTTTCTTTTGCCTCTGATCCTCCTCACAGTGCGCTGGATTCCTCAACATGAAAATATTCAACCACCTTCTATAGAGAACATGCATGCAGTACTCACTTATTATCCATTTTGAGGATGAGTTTATTCATCCCCAGCCAGTGTTCATAAGAACAGAAAGGCCTTACAACCTTGCATAGCCTATTGCGTCTGTATGCTCAAATGCACAGTATCACAACCCCAAAGGAGAGGAGGTGAAGGCATGAGAGGAAAGCTACGTGATAAGCGCTCTGACCTCAAACGCGACCGTTTCAAGCGCGAATTGATGGAGCGTCGCCGCACAAACAAGCGCGAAAACCGCATCAGCATGGTCTGGCTCAATCAGCAACTAGAGCAGGAAGAAAACGACCAGCTCCTCGAAGAGGAGGAGCTGTTGGAGAGCAAGCAGAAATAACACGTACGTTAAGATAAGTCAAAGACACTATAAGCAACCGCAGTTGCCCATGGTGTCTTTGACTTATCACGTATAGAATGAAACCTATGGTATATCCACATCCGGGAACAATCGCCGTGCAATCACCAGACGCTGAATCTGGGCTGTACCCTCGAAGATATCAAACACCTTGGCATCACGGAACCACTTTTGGATAAACTGCCGTGCCTCCGAATTTTCCCCAGGAGCGGTAATGCGTACTGCCGTTGCTGTGGACTTCATAATCAAGCCACCAGCATACGCTTTACACATCGACGCCTCTTTCGAGTTCGGTATGCGCCTATCAGCCATCCAGGCCGCACGCCACACCAGAAAACGCGCCATCTCCAACTCCTGCCCAATCTCCTCCAACTCCTCTTCAAACTGCCGCCGCTTCTGCACAGGATAGCCCTTCGGTAGCTCCTCTTTCACCCATTGGCACGTCTTCTCGTAGGCCGCCCGTGCGATACCCACGGCCAGTGCTCCTACCATCGGGCGTGTTGCATCCAACGTACCCATAGCCGCCTTAAAGCCTGCCTTCTTGCCACTACTCTCACGTCCTGCCAGTAAGTGATCCTTGGGAATACGGCAGTTCTCAAAGATCAACTCTGCTGTCTGCGAGGCACGTAGCCCCATCTTCTCCTCAATGCGCCCAACGATAAACCCTGGTGTCCCCTTCGGCACGACAAACGGTCGAATGCCTTCTCGACCCAAGCTCTTATCAATCGTAGCAAATGTCACCACCAGATCAGCCCGTGCACCATTGGTGATATAGTGTTTATGTCCATTAATCACCCATTCATCCCCATCCAATACCGCTGTTGTGGACATATTCGCTACATCCGAGCCTATTCCTGGTTCCGTCAGAGCCAACGCCCCCCAATGCAACTGCCCATCCATATATGGTCCCAGAAACTTCATCTGTTGTTCAGGTGTCCCCTGGGCTAAAATCGGTGGAGCGGCCAACCCTGGTCCCGGAATTGCCGTTGCCAGTCCGGCATCACCCCATGCCATCTCCTCCTGGGAGAGCATCGACAGCACATTATCCTGCTTTGGTTCATCTTCCTCCTGCCCCCGTGTGCGTGCCTGTGCCGCTGAACCACCCCAAAAGCGTCGCTGCATATTCCAGAAGAACGCCTCCGGAATCCTCTCCGTGCGGTCGCATTCCAGTGAAATAGGCCGCATCTCTTCGAGCGCGACTTGATGTGCATACTCGCGGAACTCTTCTTGCGATTTGCTAAGGGTAAAATCAATCATCATTTCTACTCCATCGCCGCCGCGTTTCGCATCCACATCTCAGCCGGATGATCCTGCAAAAATCCGGCCCCCCCTAGAATCTGCACGGCATCAATCGTCGCCGACTTCGCAATCTTTACAGCCTGATATTGTGCTGCCTCGGCCTGCTTCACCAGTGCCTCAATGTCTTCATCACGATCCCAGCTTGTGGCCGCATGCCATACCAGCAACCGTACGGCATCCAGTTTCATCGCCATCTCTGAGATCATAAAGGCAATACCCTGATATGACACAATCGGACGCCCAAAGGCCACCCGTTCCTTCGCATAGCCCATGGCATACTCTAGTGCGGCCCGTGCTGTACCGCAAGCCACACTCGCACGCAAGATATTGTACAGGGTGGCTGCCCGTATCACCCCGCTATCTCCGACCTTTCCTAGCATACAGGTCTCCGCAACCTGCACATTCTCGCATACATACGATGCGCTGGGAGCTGCGATCAATCCTAACTTCAGGGCATCCTTGCTCACCCGTACCCCTGCAACATCCGTCGGTACCATTAGCGCACACAACCCCTCAATACCGCTTGTTCCTTCCAGGCGGGCGATAACCACTCTCGGATCGGATTGTTCCCCATGAAGCACATCGCGCTTCGTGCCATTCAGCACATAGTTCTCGCCCTGGTGCTGTACTGTTGCCTGTACATCCGTCAATGTATAGCCGCCCATGCGTTCGGCGAAGGCCAGGCTACCACGCTGCAGGTATCCCTGGCGTTCCTCGCAGAAGCGAGGAATATACTGTTCCTGCTGTTGTGCATCACCGGCTAGCAACACAGTCAACGGCCCCATCATTGAGCCAAGCACATTCAAGGCCAGTCCACCGTCACCAAAGCCCAGTTCCTCAGCAATCAGCACATAGGTGACTGCCTCGATCATCCCTGAACCGCCGAACTCTTCAGGAAACGGCGTCGTCAGTCCTGTCTGGGCTAGTGTCTGCATCAGTTCAGGGGCGATATCGCCCCGTTTCTCAGCAGCCCGTCCCTGTACTCGCAACTGCTCTACAGCCAAGCTGTGGGCTAAGTCTTGTATCTCTTTTTGCTCGTCTGTCGGAGCAAAATCCAGCATCACACTATATCCTTTCAATAATCATTGCATTTGCTGTCCCTCCACCCTCACAGATCGTTTGCAAGCCATACCGTCCGCCTCTGCGCTCCAACTCATTGAGCAGCATCGTCGTCAGACGCGCCCCGGAAGCTCCCAACGGATGTCCAATCGCTACCGCGCCGCCATTCACATTCACCTTGCTCATATCCGCTCCTGTTTCCTTCTGCCACGCCAGCACCACGCTTGCAAACGCCTCATTGATCTCCACCAGATCGATCTGATCTAACGTCAATCCTGCCCTTTTTAGTACCTTAAACGTTGCCGGAATTGGACCTGTCAACATCAGAATCGGGTCATCTCCAGCCAGGGCGAACGAGACAAAACGCACACGTGGCCTCAATCCTAACTGCTCTGCCACTCTTCGCTCCATAATCAGCACCGCTGAAGCCCCATCGCTAATCTGCGAAGAGTTACCCGCCGTAATCACTCCATCCGGTCGAAACGCTGGCTTCAAACTTGCTAGCTTCTCCAGGCTCGTATCGGAACGCACACCCTCATCCACCTCAAACACACTTGTCGAACCATCCTCGTTCTTCACTACTATGGGTACAATCTGGCCCTTAAGGCGACCATCCGCTATCGCTTGCGCCGCACGTTTATGGCTCTCCAGGCTGAACGCATCCAACTCCTGGCGGCTCAGTTCCCACTTCTGTGCCAGCAGCTCCGCACTGATCCCCTGGTGTACCAGTTTATTATCATAGCGTTTCAGCATCAGGCTGCCAAACGGTGCCCCCGGTCCCTGGGATGTTGAACCCATCGGCACTCGTGTCATCGACTCCACTCCGCCCGCAATGGCTACATCATAGGCACCACTCAACACGCCCTGTGCCGCAAAATGGATCGCCTGCTGGCTCGACCCGCACTGCCGGTCAACCGTTGTCCCCGGCACCGATTCAGGAAAGCCTGCTGCCAGCACCGCATTACGCCCCAAATTCAAACTCTGCTCTCCCACCTGGCTCACACAGCCCACAATCACATCATCCACAATCTCCGCATCAAGACCTGTACGTTGCACTACAGCCGTTAGCACCTGTGCCATCAAATCCACGGGGTGCCAATCCTTTAATCGCCCGTTCCTGCGCCCAACCGCCGTCCGCACCGCCTCAACAATGACTGCTTCGCGTTCTGCCATGATCTATCTCGCTCCTTTTGGTCGGATATCCCTAGAGAATACCCCTAAATATCATAATCCTTCTGATGCTCTCATTACCGGTAGCAATTAGGAAGACAACCCGACGATGTGCTATCATTGTACGTGATAGATGAAGGTTTTTCCAGTGGTGCCGACTGCATCCTATATGGATACAAACAAACCTCTTGACAATCTATATAAGATATTCTATAAAGTAACCTATAGTAGTTTATAGAAAAAGAGGTGAATAATGATAGAGCATACTCTCTCCATTTCAGAAGCTCAAGCCAAATTGACTCGTCTTCCTGAGCAATTCGAGGAAGACCCAGAAGCTGTCACAGTGACAAGGCATGGCAAACCTGTCATGGCTATTCTGCCCTTCAACACTTATAAGTCTCTTCTGGAAACACTTGAAGCTCTGGAAGAGACGATGGAAATCATGCAGGATGAAGAGCTAATGGCAGCTTTTCGTGAGGGCGTTAAGGCTTTGGAAAATGGTGAAACAGTGGCGTGGGAAGACGTTAAGAGGGAGTTAGGGTTAGAATGAGTTGGGAAGTTAGATTGACGATACCCGCGCGAAGGCAGTTTACAACCATCAGCGATAAGCGTATACGTGAAAGTATTAGTAAGCGTATAAACGGCTTGCAGCACAATCCTGAAAGACAAGGAAAGCCCTTGACCGATGATCTTACAGGCTATCGCAGCGTAAGGGCCGTGGGGCAGCGTTATCGCATCATCTACAAAGTGGAGGCCGAGAGGATCATTGTGTTGGTGGTTACTATAGGGATTCGTAAGGAAAAAGACAAGAAAGATGCCTATATACTTGCCCAAAAACTGGCACGTCTTGGGCTTCTCGATACAGAGTAACTCGGCGACCATCACTGAATGACTATTCTTCGTGTTTTTTGATCTGCTCACCAACCAGAGCAATGAGGAGGCTACTATGGTAGCTCAAAGCGAAAGCATATCAACAAAAACAATTCCATATATTCATGAGTTACCACTCGTTGGTAGCCTTCCCGCCTTCATGAAAGATCGCCTCGGCATCCTTATCCATTTGGCTCAAGCAGGCGATGTCTACGGTTTTCATTTAGGGCCAGTACCCCTTGTCCTTTTCAACAAACCGCAACATATCCAGAGCATCCTGGTCGAGCATGCCGAAGACTTCTACAAAGGACGCCTCATGCACAAGGCCTTTTCTGGTAACGGCCTCTTTGTGAGCGAAGGAGCGTTCCACCACGGGCAGCGCAAACTGATCGCTCCGCCCTTTCAACCACGTCACATTGCCACCTATGCAGACACGATGACCCACTATACCGAACAGCTTCAACAGGAATGGAGCGATGGTGCAGTCATTGACCTCAATCAAGAGATGATCAGCCTTACCATGAGCATCATCGGCAAAGCCCTTTTCGATGCCGATGTCTTCAGCGAAACCGACGAACTTGGGGCCGCTATGGCAACCATTTATGAGCATGTTGTTCATATTGCTTCCTCACTCTACACTCCTCCATTAAGCTGGCCTACTCCGCGTAATCGTCGCATGCTCAGAGCCGTGCAATTGATCGAAGATCGCATCCAACGCATGATCGACGAACGACGCCGCAACCCAGATCAGCGCAACGATTTCTTATCAATCTTGCTACAAGCTAAAGATGAGGATGGTAGCGAAATGGATGATCGGCAAGTTATGGATGAATGCACAACTCTGTTTTCAGCTGGTCATGAAACAACTGCCTCAACTCTCTCCTGGGCCTGGTATTTCCTCTGCCAGCATCCTGATATCTACCAGCAAGTACAGCACGAAGTCGATAGTGTCTTACAGGGACGTACCCCCACGTATACTGATCTAGCCCACTTACCCCTCTGTCTGCAAGTCTTCAAGGAAACAATGCGTATCTACCCGCCAGCAGCGAGCATCATACGCGAGGCACTGCACGACATCACCATCGATGGCTACCTGCTACCTAAAGGTACAACCGTTCTGATCTCTCCCTACACTCTGCATCGTAACCCTGCCTGCTTTCCCGACCCGGAAAAGTTCATTCCCCAACGCTTCACGTCTGAACAAGAAAAACAACTGCCCCGCTATGCCTACATCCCCTTCGGAGCTGGGCCGCGCATCTGCATCGGCAACTACTTTGCCCTGATGGAAGGCCAACTCCTGCTCGCCACTCTAGCGCAGCGTGTAACCTTTACCCTGGTTCCCGGACAAACCATTCAACCTGATCCAATTCACAACTTGACACTCCGTCCTGGCGGCAAAGTGGCAGTTGTTGTGAAGAAAAGGTAACATCCGTATCGTATACTATAAACAAAAACAGCTTGAAAGATAGGTTATCAATAGATGAGTAGCACAATCCCACAAGCGGAAAAGCCCACGCCACCATCTCAGCCGAAACTGCGCATCCAAACCTTTCGTGCGTTGCACTATCGAGACTTTCGCCTCTTGTGGATAAGCCTGATTGTCTCCGCGGTAGGAACCTGGATGCAAATTGTGGCTCAGAGCTTGCTTGTTCTGCAAATCACGCATGGTTCGGCACTGGCCCTTGGACTCGTCTCGTTGGCACAATCATTATCTTTCTTTCTGTTTGCGCTGGTTGGTGGTGGTGTTGCTGATCGGGTTGATAAACGTCGCTTCCTCCTGATCACCCAAAGCCTGTCGATGGGTCTGGCTTTCCTGTTCGGCATCCTCACCCTCACAGGGGTTATTCAGGTCTGGATGATTATTCTGCTCGCTTTCTGCTCTGGTACCGTCTTGAGCTTTGATCAGCCGACGCGCTCATCGCTCGTTCCCATGCTGGTTCCACGCAAAGATTTGATGAATGCCATCTCGCTGCAATCAACCGTCTTTAATGGGGCAGCTGTGCTTGGCCCAGCCCTGGCCGGTATCACCATTGGCCTGTTAGGGGGTGCCGGACACTTCATGGGACTCACGGGAGCCTTAACCGGCTACGCAGGTAACTTCTTCTTGAACGGCATCAGCTTCCTCGGCGTCTTATTCGTCCTCTATTTCATCCATGTCCCCCAGGAGGCTTTAGAGCAAGGAACCGAAAAGCGTGGGCCGATGCTCGCCGCTATCCGTGCGGCTCTAGGAGCGGTAAGGCGTGATCCAGTCTTGCCCTGGGTACTCTCTGGCTATGGCGCATTGCTGTTCTTTGGCCCTTCCAATACCCTCATCCTGCCCATCTTCGCCACGCAAATCCTGCATCTCAACCCATTTCAACTGGGCTTATTGTTCTCAGCTGCTGGTCTGGGTACACTTGTCGGCGCGTTAATCGTCGCCTCACTTGGCGATTTCCAGTATAAAGGCTGGCTTCTCCTGGTATCGCTCCTTCTCTGGACTGGCGCACTGCTCATCTTTGCCTTCAGCCATCTTTTCTGGCTCTCGCTACTAGCTTTACTCTTATTTGGTATAGCGCAAAATGGGGTAGGAGCTACCGTGATTACCCTGGCTCAACTGCGCGTCGCGCCCCAGATGAGAGGGCGTGTCATGAGTTTGAATACATTGCTTATTATGGGTGTGCGCCCGCTTGGCGATTTTCCCGCCAGTGGCCTGATTGCTCTCGTCGGTGGCCCCTTGACGGTGATCATCTGTGCCTTGATTGTGGGAGCGTACTCGCTCTACTTGCTCATTGGCAAGCCTGTAATTCGTTCGCTTTGATTTGAGTTGAGAAGGGGGGTGAACACCACTTTCATCATCTACTAGTGCTTCTCAAATGCGAGAGGCGGTCCTTTGTAACTGTAAAGAAAGGAGTATTTGTCATGCAAATACAAAAACGCGCTATCCTCTATGGTCTGCTTGCATTCTCTGCTATTTTAAGCTTGCTCTTCCTTGCTGTGCCAGGCACTTTCGTTGCAGCGAAGGCTCTCAACACATTATCTCCTTCACTGCACGATGTTACCTCCCCTACCGTTGTGGGCAACTTTCTGGTGGATCAGGATCACGGCCTGCTGTTCTCAAAGAATAAACAGAACGAACCAGCTATCACTCGCGACCCACTAACAGGCGTCTTGATCGCTGGAGCGAATGATGAGTTTGAGCAGCCACTCTGTTCTGGTACCACTATTCCACTTGCCAGTCCATGTCCCTTCGCACCGGGTGTTCCCACCTCGGCCTACTATCGCTCGACGGATAATGGCAAAACGTGGACTGGCGGCTTCCTACCTGGATTCAACACCATTGGTCGGGTCTCTGGTGGCGACCCAAGCCTGGACTATGGTCCCCGGCTCTGCGCTAATGGGACGTTCAACTTCTCCTGTGGCGTCACCATTTACTACTCCAGCCTTGCGGACCCCTTCCCTGAGTTTGGTGGTGAGCAGGCCACGGTTTCCCGTTCTTACGATGATGGTCAGACCTGGGCCAACCCAGTAGCAGCCACTTCCACCGATAACAAATCTGATTTTGATGACCATGAGTGGGTTGCCGTTGACCACTTCTCTGGCAGCACACATTTTGGGCGTGTCTATCTCAACTGGGCCGACTTCTGCAATACCTGTTCTGGTAACGGCAATGTCAAGCTCTTCGTTGCCCACTCCGACGACGAAGGGCGCACATGGTCTAAAGCTGTGCAGGTCAGTGCGGCCAACAATAACACGGCGCAAGGTTTCCGCGAGACCGGGCAGATGGCAGTCTCCTCCAATGGCACGGTTGAAGCCTTCTGGACGGAAAACGCTGACTCGACCAAACTCCCCAGCCTGCAGGTTGTTGCCATCTCCACCGATGGTGGCCAGACATTTACCTCACCGATCACCATTGCCCAGGTAACAGATTATCCCTTGACAGGCACGCCCTTTGATGTGGTAGACCTCTTCAACCGCGTACCTGGTATGAGCGCACGTGTGGACTGCTACCCACATCCGGCTGCTGATCCGAGTAGCTCTCGTGTCTACGTCGTCTGGTGCGACTTTGGTGGTGGACATGGTACTGTTAAAGGCGCAGTCTCGCTCGATGGTACCAACTGGACTCAGCTTGGTACGATTGCCAGTGTCTCTGGCCGCAACGCCTTCTTCCCAGAAGCCAGCGTTGCTCCCAATGGCACCGTCAGCCTCACCTTTGATGGCCTGACCCAGCCACCAGCTAACAATCTTTGGCAGACGGGCGTCCAGGTCTACGATAACTACTTTGCTGAGTCCCCGTCGGGTGGGCTGGCCTTTAGTGCGCCTATGCGGGTCAGTACCGCCTCTTCTAACCCTGATGGTTCCAGCTACAATAACCTTCAGGAGCAATTTATCGGCGACTACATCAGCATTGTGGCAGGCCCTACCAGTGCTTACCTTGTCTGGACTGATGCACGCAGTGCCACAGTCTGTCAGGCAGTTGATAACTATCGCAATGCCGTCTATGCAGGCTCCAAGACTGCCGTTGCACCTAATCCCGATAGTGCCTGTGCAACTAGTTTTGGCAACACTGATACTGAAGCTGCCATTGTGAACTACTAAATGGGGACGCTGCTTTCTGCTCCTGCAGAAAAAGCAGCGTTCAGATGTGCAGGGGTATCTACCTTAGTGTTGGAGAAGCTGATGCACGACTGTGGCTACAAGATTGGATGGGATGGCAAAACTAACGCCATTAGCGGCTGTTTTGGTTTCTGTATTGACGGCGGTCAATGTGGGGATGCCAATGAGTTCACCCTGCAAGTTGATTAGAGCACCGCCACTGTTGCCGGGATTTACGGCGGCATCAGTCTGTATGGCCTGGGAGATCGTTGTGCCTGTTGACTCCGTGACGCTGCGGTTGAGTGCGCTCACCATCCCCTCGGTGGCCGTTTCGGTGATGCCAAGGGGATTGCCAACCGCTAGAACCTCTTGCCCTACGACGAGTTTTGATGAGTCGCCAATCTTGGCAACGGTCATATGGGCGAAGGGAGTAATGCGCACGACAGCCATATCATCGGCTGCGTCCGTGCCAACCAACTGTGCTTGTTCTGTGGTCCCGTTATAAAGAACGGCCTCAATCGTCTGCGCTCCGTTGACGACATGATTATTACTCACAATGTCCCCTTTTGTGTCAATGATGACCCCTGAACCTATCTGTAGTCCTTGCGCGGTCTTCACTTTGAGTTCGACGACGGCTGGCTCTATCGTTGCAATGGCAGCCTCTTGCTGAGTTTCTATGTTTGTTCCAGTAGATGATGAAGTTGTTTTTGCTTGTGAGCTTGTGGGTGTACTACTGCTATTGCTACTCTGGCCCGCAAATTCCCAGCCAGCAAAGAGGCCCGTCCCAAGGATGACGGCGAGTACGAGCGTGAGAAGTAAGATTGCTCCTCTCCGGCCAGGCCGCTTGCGGGGCGGTGGTGGCGAGTCTTGCGGCCCCGCAGGATAGCGAGGTGGCTCGGATGTATCTTGCTCTGAGAGAGTTTGTCTGACCGGAGGCTCATTTAAGACGCCTACATATGCAGACTGTGAGTGTTGTGGTAAGAATGGATATGATTCATATATTCCATACTCTTCTTGTTGAAGCATTTTCGTTGCCTCCTGCTTGCTGTTGAAACAGGCTATGTTATGCTATTAGTTGTTGCCTACACATATTATGATGGGTGATTCTTGTGAAATCACTTTACACTCGTTAGTGTAGCAAGGTTTGATGAGAGGAACATTGCAAGCAGATGAGAGCTTTCTCATGTTGAGCAAATGCGATATAGCCCTAATTAGACATTGCGCTTTGAACCTCTAGGAGGTGACGATAGAAATGGTCAACTTGGAAGCATTTAGCAGGATGTTCAGGGTGTCGGCTTAGGCGTCGGTGTTGGCCTTGGTGTCGGTGTTGGTGATGGTGTCGATGTCGGTGTCGGTGTTGGTGATGGCGAAGGCGTTGTTTTAGGACTCGGTGTCGGCGTCACCCCGACAGACGATGCAGGTATTATCCCAGTTCTTGTCGGCACCACGCTTGTACTGGCAGGAATAACTTGCTTCCCTGGGTCAGGTGACGAGTCTAATTTCAGAAATCCGAGCAGTGGCAGCAGGATCAGTAATATCACGGCTCCCAGAATTGCTCCAATGAGCAACAGCGTACGCCCACCACTCCGTTGGCGGGACCTTGACTGGACAACCGGCGGCGGGTTAGCCTGGGTTAGTTCATCTGCAAGCGGCACTTCGCCCTTGACAGACGCGAATGCAGGGCCAAGCACCAACGGGTTAGGTTGGAAAGGGCCTTCTGGAAGAGGAACACGAGGTGCTGGCTGTGCCTCTTGTTCCTGCGTCTCGGCCAGATCTGGTGACCCGACCTGGAATGGTGACAAAGGAAGCAATCCTGCCACCCATTGTCCCTTAATACCAGCGTCAAATGCCTCTGCAAGTGTAGAAGCAGTTGCGAAGCGACCAGCGGGTTCCTTGGTAAGTGCCCGTAGAATTGCCGCTTCTGCAGGCTCAGGCAGGCCAGGACGTAAAGAGCGAGGGAAAGGGGGCATCTCATTGAGATGCTTCATTGCTATGGCAATTGAACTGTCAGCTTTGAAAGGAACTTGACCCGTGACAAGTTGGTACAGGAGAATGCCGAGTGCATAGATATCTGTTGCGGGCCCAGCTTGCTCTCCCTTGAAGCGTTCGGGAGCCATATAGGTTGGCGTCCCATATATCTTTCCCGTAGTAGTTATCGAGGTGAGCGCCTGATCGATTGCAGAGAGGCCGCTCTCAAAAAGATGTGCAATGCCAAAATCGACAAGATAGACCCCTCCCTGCTCATCGAGTAAGACATTGCTCGGCTTAATATCGCGATGCAAGAAACCATGTTGATGGGCATAGTCAATCGCACTCGCCAGCTGGTTCAGATACCCTGCTATCTCAGCTAAAGGCAAGGGATCATGCTTGCGGGCGAGGAGTTCGGCCAACGTGCCGCCAGTAATTATCGGCATAATCATATAGAGAATATCATCCACTTCTCCATAACCCAGCACCTGCAGAATGTGCTCGTGGTGCAATTGGTGGACGGTCTGGGCCTCTCGAAGAAAGCGGGTCTGGAAAGAAAGAAATTCTTCAGGTGTTGTCACAGGTGAAGGCATGAGTACCTTGATAGCAACCCGCTCCTGAGGATTATCCAAACGCTCCGCTAAAAAGACAATACTCATGCCGCCCCTGCCGAAGATATCAAGCATGTTCAGCATGCATTCCCCCTTTTTGCGAAGCACTGGAAGTATGCATTTCCCTCTAATTAACTGACCAATATATACCTTTATGCTACCACCACTCTATTGAGGAATACGTTTTATCCAACCATATCATTTCAGAATAAGGTTGCTATGTGTCAAGGGAAATAAAGATGAATGGTAAACAGCTTACATGTAGACTCGTGGTTGGTGCTATACTTATTGTGGGGCTTCTTGGAATAGGTTTGCTCTTCTATCCTCAGATTGCTACAGTTATTCCGCAGCCAACAGCGTTTAGGAGTGGTTAAAAAGAAGGCAAAAGAGATGAGAAAAATACTTGTATGCATCATTTGCATGATGCTGTTCGTAGCTTGTGCATCAAATGGGTCAAAATCTTCTAGTAGCACATCCCCAACAGGAAGTGGGTCTACACCCACCCCTAACCCCGCTGCTCCTCCTGGTAACTTTCTGTACTCAGGCTCTATTGAAGCTATCTTTCTGGCATGGGTCAACACGAATGGTAATCTTTCAGGCCAAACACAAGATGCGAGGCTGCAAAGCAATAATGATGGAAGCACACAGGTAAAGAGTACCCATGGTTCTTTTACTGGGGTTCTCACCAATGGACAGGTCAGCCTTATTTTTGGAGGCTTTCTTGGTTGGTCAAACACGGTGACAGGTACCTATGATGGCACAACCCTCACCCTTAATCTCCCTACTCAAAACGGAGGTATCGGCTCATTTGCTTTTGTACCCGCCACAAATACTGACTTTAATAATGCAGTCTCTGCCCTACAAACGACTGCTGGCAATGCTAATGCAACCGTCACTACTGTCCTCTATCAGGCTACTGCTGACGCAAATGCCACTATGACGACACAAAGCCAACAGCAAGCCGTCGCCAATGCGAATGCGAGTGTAGGAAATGACCTCTCGACTCTTCAGGGGTATATATCCGACCTCAACCAGGCTGCTAACTTCGATTCGGTTTTCTCAGCCTATGCTCAGACTTGGCAACAGATGCAGAATGACTACCAGACAGAGGTAAATGACAGTAGAAATGGCTGTGGCGATGGGGGTTCTAACTACGGTACTGTTCAGTCTGATGCGGGTACCGTTCAATCTGACGAAGGCAGTATACAAAGCGATGATGGCAGTTATGACAGTCAGAAAGCAAGCATAGACGGGCCATATGGCAATGTGCAGTCGCTCCAAGCGACTCTCAAAAGTGATTGGCAGACGCTACAGCAAGCCGTCGCCAATAATCCTTCAGGCACACCAGGATCAAACTACTCGCAGAGCGATATAGATCAGGCTATTGCAAGTGGTAATAATGCGCTCTCGAACGCTGATAGCATCGTTCAGAAGGCAAAGCAAGAGCGAGCAACGTATGACAATGAAGCAAATGACCTGAATAGCAAGGCTCAAGCACTCCCTGGTAAAATGGGATGTTAAATACACCTAAACCCACCTGAGATCGGCTTTCTTCTCATCAGGGATTGAGGGTAAAAAAGCACCCATGAGGTTGTCTCATGGGTGTTGTGTTTTTCACTCAACATATGCTTGTCATATGTTATTATGTCTCATCATCTCAAGTTCTTCTTTTTAGCCTCAAAACCCCCCGCTCAACGCCGACTAAAGAATATTGTCCGTCGCTTTAACTCCCGTATGCGAAGCCAGTCTCAGAAATTGACAGTCCGTGTAGTATAAGCATAAAGAGAACTCTGGCCGCTTTTACTGACAGAGAATCGGCACACGATCAACCCCATCATCAGGAACTTCACTAACGAAGAAAGGAGCCGAGATATGGACACGCATTATAGGTACCAGGGAAATCAGTATGTAAACTCACAAGGTAAGCTAGTACGCTTTAAGGGCGAGGTTGACCTTTTTAGCAGGCAAGGGGGGCGTGAAAGCTACTTACAATTTGTAGTTAAGAAGTGGATGAAACTACTTGACCAGAAGGACATTAAAGGTAAGGTATGTATTCATGATATTGACATGGTACTCGAAGTTACTGACGGAGAAACTATGAAAATGTGGTTGCATGAGTTGGCAGGAAAGCACAATATACCACCAGATAAAATGAGGGAACATATCACGAAACCTTGCTATCCAGTTGAAAAGTTTCTGAGAAACGACGAGGAATTTAATAAAATGCCCCCGTTCATAAGTCGCTGTAGTTCAGTAGCAGAGTCATCATGGTTTGCAAAATATTATTGGGAATTAGATTATGTTGTGCAAGGGAAGATAGTAAAGGGCAAAGGCACGCCCCGCACAAAACCGTACTCTAAAGAAGAAAATAGGGAGAACTGGAAGATCACAAAAATGCTACAAAAGTATGAAGAACATTTTGGACACAAACCAGGCTCTATGATGGCCCCAGGTATCCCGTACAGCATACGACCAGAGGGTATGACCGGGCCGAGAGATTATCCAGATGATGATTAGAACAAGGCTAGAAATGCTTTCACGTTGCCTTATCTGGTTTGCGACGAAGAAAGTCACTAGGGTGACAAGGTGAGCTAGACTTATCGACAGGGTAGGTTAAGTAAGTTTGCTCACAGGTTAGGTAGGCAGTAATGAGAAGAAGAGGTTAAATACAATGTGGAGACAGATGAAATCCTGGTGGACGAGACGGATAATTCCTACCCTACCTACCTTACAAGTAATCACCCGTTTCTTATGGGGAATATTCTTAGTCGTGGCTATTTTAATTGGTTTCAAGTTCATATTTTATACGAGCTGTCTCACGGTAGGAAGTGTGAAAGCATGTGTTACGTCAACCATAAACAGTAGCGATACCCTTTTTGCTATAGGAGGCATACTTGTTGCAATTGTAGCTCTTATACCTACTTTCTGGATCGACGGAAAAATAAGAGACGCGAAAAAAGAGGTTGGTCAGCAGATTTTTGAAGAGGTTCGAGAGAATATGCAACGCCTCAGCAATGCTCAAATGCTGATCTTCGAGGCTGATAAATATCAAAATGTTGGAGAATTATTAAGCAAAGAGGTACTTATAGAACAGGCCCTCAATTTGTGGCCTTCGTTTAAGCAGGAGAGGTACAAAAAGCTAGGCGATAGCTTTAGCTCGGCAGTAATGGGGGGATTTTATCAAGGGCTAGGCAGGGGTACAAATTTATATACGGGAGCGTCCCTTAATAGAGAACAGATTAGATTATATCTGAGTAAGGCAATCTCTTACCTGGAAGAAACTATTCAAAATTCTGAAGTGCCTTCAAGAGAAGAGCTAGTAAACCTTGCCTGTATGTATGGTTGCGCCGCTCGATATGACGATATGATCCGAGCCATAGAGAGAGCTATAAAAGTTGATGAGAATGTGAAAGATGATTTTCAAGACGATAAGAAGCTATCTCTTTTAATATATGCGTGCAGGACGAATAGGCAGCGTATTGAAAAATTGGGTAGAAAAATCGGAAAGGAGCTACCTTTATCTAAAGTGAAGTTTGTGAATATTATTAATAAGGTTGATTTACGAAATAGGACTACCTATATTATATTCACAGCGGTCAGAAGGCAACCAGTCCTAACAGACGATTATGTATATGACATAAAGATAAGCGCGGCTGATAATCAGGGGCAAAGGCTCGTTAGCGGAATGTATCTAACCATAATAAAAGGCCAGGATAGTCATGATATTCCCAAAACAATAGGGCAGCAAGTCTCGATTGAAGATTTTTTTGATGAGGTTGATAAGGAACTTTATATTATCTGTTCTTCTGATGAGTAACCGAAGACCGCTATCAGTTTCAATATTAGCCTCAAAATCATGCTCCACGCCGAAGCGGGCTTTCAGCTACAACTGTTAAGAGGATGTTAGGAACAATCCTACTTGACTTTCTTTACAGCCACCTCGTTGCCCCGCGCTAATGCAGTGAAAATGCCGAGAGCTGCGAAGGCGGCACAGACGAGCAGAGCTGCGTGGAAACTGTTCACAAACGTATTTTGTAGACCA
>WNGQ01001215.1_pt1 | contig 39603 bp, 42 predicted proteins | sample 5407661 | NCBI WGS metagenome assembly WNGQ01 (sample SAMN13153382, study PRJNA577476) | soil metagenome | isolation source: 60 cm soil or saprolite under Garry oak tree replicate 2 | place: USA:California | collected 2016-06-15 | reverse complement strand
GAGAACTACACCTTCCTGACCCGCGAAGAGTTCGGGGCGCTGGCCAAGCAGGGCGCCTTCCTGGAGCACGCAAGTTACAACGGCAACCTCTATGGAACTTTCCGTGATCGCGTCGAGCAAGCGCGCGCGGAAGGGCGTGACATCGTCTTGAAGATCGACGTCCAGGGCGCCGAGCAGGTGCGGCGACTGGTCTCGGACGCGATCTCGATCTTCGTCGTCGCGCCGTCGGAGGAAGAGCTGGAGCGCCGGCAGGTCGAGCGTGGCAGCGAGTCGCCTCAAGACCTGGCGTCGCGGCGGCAGATCGCGGAGCGCGAGATGGAATACGCCTCGAAGTACGAGCACGTGGTCACCAACGACGACGTCGAGCGCACGGTGCGCGAGATCCTCGACATCATCAACAACGCCCGGCGCCGGCGCGTAAGTTAGCTCCAATGGCGAGCAAGCTCGACCAGGATGGGACTTACTGAATGCCACTCGATCCAACCCCGGTGCCGGAAGAATTGCGCGGCTTGCGCATCGCCATGCTGGTCTCGGGCGGGATTGCCGCCTACAAGGTCGTGGACATGGCCTCCGCGCTGACGCAGGCGGGGTGCCGGGTGCGCGTCGCGATGACGCAGTCGGCGATGCGTTTTGTCGGCGCCCCCACGTTCCAGGGTGTCACGGGCAATCCCGTTTTCACCGGGCTCTGGCCGGCGGATGGCGCAGCCGAGCCGCACGTGTTCCTCGGGGACTGGGCGCAGCTCATCCTCGTGGCACCGGCCACCGCCAACATCGTCGGCCGGATCGCGGACGGACGCTCCGACGACATCGTGACGGCGACTCTTCTCGCCGCCAGGGGCCCGGTCGTGGTCGCGCCTGCGATGAACGATGCGATGTGGGCCAAGCAAGCGGTGCAGGACAACGTCACGACCCTGCGGCATCGCGGGTTGACGATCGTGGAGCCCGAGACCGGTCACCTTGCGAGCGGCCACCAGGGGTCAGGGAGGCTGGCCGGCGCGTCGACGATCTTCAACGCGATGGTGCACGCGATCCGGTCGCGCTACGACTTCGCCGGCCGGCGGGTCGTGGTGACCGCCGGGGGAACTCGCGAGCCGATCGACCCGGTGCGCTTCATCAGCAACTACTCGAGCGGCAAGATGGGCTTCGCGCTGGCGTCCGCGGCGGCCGATCGTGGCGCAAAGGTGACCCTGATCACCACCGCCAATCACCCAGAGCACCGAGGTGTCAACTTCCAGCACGTCGACACGGCGGAGGAGATGGCCGCCGAGCTGCGCACGCACATGAGGGGCGCCGACCTGCTGCTGATGGCCGCGGCGGTGGGTGACTTCCGGCCGGCGAAGACGGCAGACCACAAGATCCGGCGCGAGGAGACCCCACGGCTCGCCCTCGAGCTCGAGCCGATCCCCGACCTGGTGGCGTCGCTCGCGGCCGAGCCGGCACTCGCCACTGTGTTTCGAGTTGGTTTCGCCGCGGAAGACTCCAGGCTTGATGCCAAGGGGCTCGAGAAGATGAAGCGAAAGGGCCTGCAGGCCATCGTCGCCAATGACATCTCGCGGCGCGACATCGGCTTCGGCAGCGAGTACAACGCCGGCGTGCTTCTTTTCGCCGATGGTGCGCGCCACGAGCTGGAGAAAGCGACGAAGCGCGAGATGGCCGACAAGATCCTGGACCTGGTCCTGCCCAGCTTGAAGAGGTAATTGGCTCTCTACGCTGAGGTGGCGGTGGAAGCCGCCCGCGGCATCGCCCGCGAAACCTACACCTACGCAGTTCCGGAGGGCGTCGACGTCGTGCCAGGCCACCGCGTCACGGTTCCCTTCGGCCGGCGCGACACGTATGGCTTCGTGGTGTCGCTGGGCACAGAAGCCCCGGGCGTCGAAACCAAACCGATAACAAACGCAGGCGCCGAGCCGCTTCTGCTTCCGTACCAGGTCGAGCTGGCGCGGTTGGTCTCGGACCATTACTGGATCCCGCTGATCGAGGTCATCCGGGCCATGCTGCCGCCCCGCGTTCGCAGCACCGGGTCGGCAGGCTCGTCAGCATCGAGCCGGCAGACCCGTCACAGCAGGCTGCTCGAGATGGCGACCGGCCCGGCGGGAGTATCCATCCCGTTCACGCTCACGCCGGAGCAGCAGGCCGCCCTCGAGGTGGTTGACGCCAATTCGGTGACGCTGCTCCATGGCGTCATCGCCAGCGGCAAGACCGAGGTCTACCTGGCGGCCGCCGAAAAGGCGCTGGGGGAGGGCCTTCGGGTCCTGATCCTGGTCCCGGAGATCTCACTCACGCCCCAGCTCGTCCAGCGTGTGCGGGCGCGGCTCAAGGCGCCCGTTTCCGTACTCCACACTCAGCTCACCGAGCTCGAGCGTGCACAGCAGTGGTGGCGCACGCGACGAGGCGAGGCGCAGGTTGTCCTCGGCAGCCGCTCTGCGGTATTCGCTCCCATCCCGCGTCTCGGCCTGATCTGCCTGGACGAGGAAGGGTCCGCCGCATACAAGCAGGACCGAACGCCGCGGTACGAGACCGGCTGGGTCGCCCGCAGGCTGGCGGCTGTGACCGGAGCTCGACTCGTGATGGGCTCGGCCACTCCGAGCGTGGCCACGTATTTCGAGGCGCAGCACGGTGAGATCGCGCTGGCCAGGCTCAGCAGGCGCGTCCGCGGGCACGACGCCGAGGTCGAGCTGGTCGACATGCGCGACGAGGCGGCTGAGGGCAACCGGCAACCGCTCTCACGAAGGCTGGTTGAGACGGTGACCCGAACGCTCGAGAACGAAGAGCAGTCGATCCTCTTCCTCAACCGGCGGGGCCTCGCGACCTACGTGATGTGTCGGGACTGCGGTCGCTCCGTGCAGTGCCTTGGCTGCTCGGTGGCACTGGTGCAGCATGCCGAGATCGAGGGGCTCGTCTGCCACTACTGCGGCTACTCGAGGGCCATGCCGTCGGTGTGCGACCACTGTGGTTCACGCAACATCCGGGCCCTGGGCATGGGCACGCAGAGGCTGGAAGGCATGGTCAAGCGACTCTGGCCGCAGGCCCGTGTGCTGCGCCTCGACAGCGACGTCGCGCGAGGACCCGATTCGTACTTCCGGATCTGGGAGACGTTCAGCGAGCGCCGCGCGGACATCCTCGTCGGCACGCAGCTCGTTGCGCGTGGACTCGACCTGCCTGCCGTGACATGCGTCGGCGTCGTCGACGCTGACCTTCCACTCCATTTCCCGGACTACCGATCGGCGGAGAACACGTTTGCCCTCGTGGCGCAGGTCGCCGGACGCGCTGGGCGGGACGGACGGCAGTCGCGCGTCATCGTTCAGACGAGCAATCCCGAGCACTACAGCCTTCGCTGCGCGGCCGCAGGCGAGTACCAGGGCTTCTATTCGGCGGAGCTGCCGGCGCGAAAGGCGTTCGTGTTCCCTCCGTTCGCAGGCCTCGCGGTTCTGACCCGGACCGACCGCGACGATGGGGGCGCCGCTGCGTCAGCGCGCGAAGCCGCCGAGACGATTGCGACCGGGTTGTTGAAAGAAGGAATCGGCGGCATTCGCGTGATGGGCCCATCGCCCGCCTTCATCCACCGCCTCCGCGGCGAGTACCGTTGGCAGGTCACCCTGAAGGGACAGGGGCTCGAGCGAGCTCGCCACCTCATGCCTCGCGGCAAGGGATGGAGCGTCGACATCGACCCGCTGGATTAGGAGGAGCTGGGGTTGAGGGACACCGCGACTCGCAAGGCTGACGTGCTCGCCGCGCTCGAGAAACAGGGCCACTACTGGCTGGCCACGGCCTCGGTCAGCGGCAAGCCGCATGTGATCGCGGTGTCGGGGTGGTGGGACGGCACAGACCTGGTCGTCACGACGCTTGGTTCGAGCAAGACCGCCCGCAACCTCGCCATGAGCCAGATGGCGACGCTGGCCGGCGGCGATCCGTCCGACGCGATCGTCATCCAGGCGCAGATGATCGAAAGCGCCGACGTGGAAAAGGCGACAGCCCTGGCCGAGGGCTTCAAAAAGGCAATGGGCTGGGATCCGCGGGAGATGGACGGCTGGATGCTCTTCCGGCTGCGGCCGACCCAGATCCAGGCGTTCCGCGGCTACGACGAGATCGGCAACCGGGACGTGATGATCCGGTCTCGCTGGATCGTTTAGGCCTCCTGGAGGTTGGGTTTTCGCACCCCGCGGGTAGAATCCAGATCGTGGTGCGGCCGATCCTCACCTTCGAACATCCCGTCCTGCGCGAAAAAGCCAAGAAGGTCGCGCGAGTCGACGCGTCCATCCAGCGGCTGCTGGACGACCTGATCGAGACCATGCTCAGCGCCCCAGGCGCCGGCCTGGCCGCCAACCAGATCGGCATTCCGCTCCGCGTCTGCGTGGTCAAGGGCGACGATAAGCAGATCTGGGGTCTGGTGAACCCCGAGGTGGTCAAGAAGGACGGCACACAGGTCGGCTATGAGGGCTGCCTGAGCTATCCAGGATGGGTGGGCGAGGTCGAACGGGCCGAGACGGTCGTCGTCAAGGGCCGCAACCGGCACGGCAAGGAGATCCGGGTCAAGTCCGCTGGATTCACCGCTCGCGCGTTCCAGCATGAGCTCGACCACCTCGATGGCGTCCTTTTCACCGACAAGCTGACCAGTCTCGACACGCTGCGCCGGGTCGAGGAGCTGGTCGGCGAGGAGAGGGAAGAGGCCGTCGCCGCGGCCTCGGGGTAAGCGACCTTCTACCGAATCGTCTTCGCAGCCACGGCTGCTTTTGCCGTGCCTTCACTGAGAGCGCTGCACGCCGCGGGGCACGACATCCTGCTCGTGATCACTCAGCCAGACCGCCCCGGCCACCGGATGAAGGTGACGCCGCCACCGGTCAAGGTCGCCGCTCGGGAGCTCGAATTGCCGGTCTACCAGCCTGAGCGGATTCGCGACCAGGAGGCTGTCGAGCGCATTCGCTCGCTCGCGCCCGAACTGTTGGTGGTGGTGGCCTTCGGCCAGATCATCCCCAGGTCGGTTCTTTCCATCCCGCGGATGGGAGCGGTCAACATCCACGCCTCGCTCCTGCCCAGATGGCGCGGGGCCGCGCCGATCGCTCGTGCCATCCTCGCCGGCGATGCACAGACCGGGGTGACGATCATGAAGATGGATGATCAGCTGGACCACGGTCCGATCCTTGCGGTCAGAGCCACGCCGATCGGTGAGCGCGAGGATGCGGTGCAACTGACTGCGCGCCTGGCCGATATGGGCGCCGAGCTGCTGGTGCAGACGCTCGAGAATTTCGACCAGCTTCGAGTGGTGGGTCAGGATCACTCGCAGGCGACGACAGCGCCGAAGCTGGGCAAGGAGGAGGGGGAGCTTCAGTGGTCTCTTGGCGCGAAGGAGATAGATAGACGCGTGAGGGCCTTGCAGCCCTGGCCGGGGGCCATGCTGCCGACCGCCCGGGGGCGGGTCAAGGTGCTGAAGGGACACGTCGACGGCGAGCGCTACGTGCCCGACGTGGTGCAGCTGCCCGGCAAGAAGCCGGCGCCGGCCAGACAGGTGCTGCCCGATGCCTGAGAAAGACGGCGAGCGTGACGTGGCCGTCAACCGTCGCGCCTATCACGACTTCTTCATCGACGAGAAGTACGAGGCGGGCGTGATGCTGACCGGGACGGAGATCAAGTCGGTGCGCAACGGCCGCGCGAACCTTCGCGACGGTTTCGTGCGAATCGACAACGGTGAGGCGTGGCTCGAGAACGTGCACATCTCACCGTACGCGCAGGGCAACCTGATGAACCACGATCCGATGCGGCCTCGCAAGCTTCTGCTGCATCGCAAGCAGATCTCGAGCCTGATCGGCAAGGTCAAGCAAAAGGGATACACACTGATCCCGCTGCGCATCTACATCACACGCAACCACGCGAAAGTCGAGGTTGGGTTGGCGCGCGGCAAGCGGCAGTACGACAAACGGGAGGCAATCGCCGAGCGCGAGGCGAAGCGCGAGATCGCCCGCGCCGTACGCAGGGGCTAGTCGCGCAGCTCCTCGGCGAGCATGTCCATCAGCAGCCCGTCGTGCCAGGTGCCGTCAGGCGCGCGTTCGTAATTCCGCATCCGTCCCACCGGCTTGAAGCCCACTCTTTCGTAGGCCTTGATCGCGCGCATGTTGTGTGCGGCCGGATCGATCGTCAGCCGGTGGTGGTCACGCTCGTCGATCAGGTAACGGGCCAGGGTTCGGAGCGCGTCAGGACCCAGACCCTTGCCGTGCCATGGTGAGCCGAGAGAGATGTCGAGCGACGCGTGCCGGTACATCGGATCGTCCTCTTCGTAGGACTGGATGAAGCCGATGGTCTCGCCATCGAGCTCGATCACGAAGTGAGATCCGCCTTCCTCGACGTTCAGGGCGTCGTTTACGGAAGTGGCCGGATCGCCCCACCACCGAGCCACCTCGGGATCGCTGAAGATCTCGGTGAGCTTCGCCTTGTCGCCGGCTTCCACCGGGCGAAGGACCACGCGCTTTCCGTGGAGCTCAGGCGGCGAGGTTGATCCCTATCGCGCGGAGCCGCTTGTTGAGCGAATCGAATGCGAACTGCACGATCTCGCTTTCGGTGTGGCCGTACTCCGTGATGAAACGCGGATCAGGAGGGTCGAGCGTGCCCGAGATCAGGGGCAGGCATTCGACCAGCGTCTTCTGGATGATGGGCGCGTAGCGGTGCGGGTCCTCGCGCACTGCCTCCTGCAGGACCTTGATCCCGAAGTTCACGTGCCTCGACTCGTCGCGTGCGACCGCCGTGAAGCCCCGGTAAAAGCCGCGCTCGGTAAGCCCTTGCTCGCGCATCGACTCGAGCTCGAAGCGCTGGCCGGTCAGTGCGATGGTCGCCTCGATGACGATGTGGTACAGCGTCACGCCCTCGACAAAAGCGTCGAAATCCTTGGGGTTGCTTGCCAGGCGCTGGGCCGTGGCGGGCAGCCGGTCGTAGAAGAGGGTGTTGTAGCCCTCGTTGGCCTCGGGCCGGATCTCCTTGAGGAGGTCGCCGAGGTTTTTCGCGTCGGTGCCGGCCACGTCGTGCCACCACCGCTGGAAGAACACCGTGTGCCGCGCCTCATCGACCATCTGGGTCGAGAGGAACACCTCGATCTCCGGGGTGGGCGCAGCCCAGACAAACGGCGCGAGGGTCGAGGTGACGCGCTCCTCGCCGTTGAAGAACAGTCGGTGCGACCAGAGAGTGGCCTTCCTGTCCAGCTCGGACGCCTCGAGCCAGTCCTGGCGGTCGAGGGTGAAGTCCAGGTCGCCAACCGCCCACTGCTGGGACTCCCAGCGCCGGTAGAGGTCCATGTAGCTCGGCATGTTCTCGATTCCGCGATCGATGAATGACAGCACGTCGTCGATGCGGATGTCGCCGAGCTCCCTGAGGCTGGCGCGGCCAATGCGGTCGAGGTCCACGGCGGCCATGACGCCGATCAAGTGTAGGGGGCTGGGCACGTGGGTAAAATCAGACTGCATTCAGGTTCAGCTTCGTGGGGGCGTCCGGCTTCGACGGGGCAGTTGAGCTTCGGGATTGCGAGCCGAGAGCCGCGAGCGTTACAGCGCAGCGTTCACAAACGCCAACAAGAACACCGCTTTCGCCCTCGCTGCGTAAGCAGTAGAGACTGAAGCCCCGGACCATTGAGCCCGGGCGCCGCCCGCGGTCAATCCGGCGGACCGAGGAGCGGTGTCACATAGACCGGATCGCTACCGCGGGGGCGCCACGGCCCTGAGGTAGGACAGTCACCGCGGCTGGCAGAAGCGGATCCCGTCGGGAGGAGCCGCCAAGCGAGATCAAATTCCCGGACACGCTCGTAGAAATCCCGGGGGACGCTGCTTCGGACGCGGGTTCAACTCCCGCCGCCTCCACCACGTTTCGTATTCGGATCGGGCGGTTTGACGCCCAAACTGACGCCCAAACTCCGCCGGGCGCGGGCACCCCTTGCGCGGGAACGTATGTTTGGGGTGTCGTCGTGCCGACCCCGCGCGGCGGCGCTGTTCAGCTGGCTCGGGAGCCAGGTCTGCGCGAAGCAACCATCAGCGACGCGCTTCGTGGCAAGCCGGTGTCACCTGCACCCGCCGCATTGCCTCGACCTCGCGTGGTCCATCCGCATCACGGCCGTCTGGCCATGGATCAGGAGCTTTCCGAAGGGCGCTGTTGTAGGCAGGCTCGGCGACTGCGGCGAGGGGTCGCCGCAGTCTTGATCGCTGCCTCGGCCAGGTACCCCGCCCCGGTAGGCCAGCGCCAGTCGTGCTCGGCTTCACGTCTTCGGGCTCGCGCGGTCTCTGCGTCGTCGCTGCCGTCTGGGTGTTCGCCTTGCGCGTGTCGCTCATGCAGTTGCGCTCTCCCGACTCTTCAAGGCTGGCGCGCTCTAGAAGCCTGTAGAAGGTCTTTCCAGGTAGCCGTGTTCCCAGCCACCAGACGGCTCAGGACGCCTTGCAAGCCTTCCGGCGTGTCGAGTACGGCAAACGACAGTTCGGTGGCGCGCCAGTAGTCGGCAGGTCTATCTCGTTAACCAACTAGGGGGACGTTGCCAGCAATGGCAGAGTCCCCCACGTCGAGCGTTGTCCGTCCGGCGATGACATGTTTCCGCCGAAGAAGTCAATTGCAGGGCGGTACGCCGCCGATTTGGGGTAGCTGCTATTCGCTTGAAGAGGGCGTCGGGGCAAGGTGTAGTGCTTGGTGTCGCTCTTCCGCGTGTCTGCGTCGTCCCGTCGTTCCGTCCGCGTGCGACTTCAAATCGTCGACGTCGTCCTCTCGTTCCCAATGCACGTTGACCAGATGGTTTCGCAAGTCGAGCCAATCCGCAGACTCAGGCCACGAGGAGTCGTGCGAATGGTGCGGTGAAACGTTAGTGATGGGCCGCTTGGGCTGTCGTCTCATTGAGCAGGTTTGCCATGCTGATAACGGGCATGCCAGCGCACTTGGTCGCTCCTTGACCTGGACGGGTCACGCAGACTGGCGGCCCCCAGCTCGCGCTGTTTCTAGGCGCGGTGTTCGGAAGTAGGTAGCCGCCTCCACCTGCACACGATCGATCAGGAAGCTCGCAAGGTGGACCGGCGGGTCCGACTAGTGCGAAGGCGTGGCGGGCTTCTGGTGAGGTCCGTCAGCCACGTATTGACTTAAGCGAGCCGCCGTACCCTCGACGTTCTCGCCCCTGAACGCGCGGCGCAACGACTCGCACGCGAGGCGATCGCCGAGACTGGTGCGGTCGGGGCGGCCGTGGTCGGAACCGACGGCCGGATACTGGCTGCCATCGGTGAGTCACCGACCGAGCCTTCGACAACCGTTCCGGTTCGGTTCGAGGGCGCACCGCTCGTGGCGATCCTCCTGGGACCGAGGGCGGATGGGCGCCCCCATCGCGCTCAGGCGCTCGCTGCACCGGCGGAAGTTGCCGGCATGGCGGCGGTGGCCTCGGCTGCGATTCCAGGCACCGTCCACGCCGACGGGGCGAACGAAACAGCCTTGTCGATGTGGACGCTCGGACTGAGGCGGTCGGAACGATTCAGTTTTCGCGGGTGTAGGGATCTCGTGAGGAGTCGCATTGGGGAGTGCCGCGCCGGGCTTGCCGCTTCGCTTCTGATTCTTGCGGGTGCATGTACGACCTCTCCATCGGCCCCGGCGCAGGAACAGCCAAGTCAAACGGCTTCCGGTCACTCACTCGCTGGCGGCTGCGCGGGCACGGTGATGACGGACGCTGAGCCCCCGGCCTGGGCACAGAGTGGGTGGAGCGTGGCGAAGGGAACGCCGTGGCCGGTGCCTTGGGCGCTCGGCACGCATGGCGACACGGTGGCCTACGTGTTCGCCACCCAGCTTGTGGCCGGGGTCAGCCCAAGGGTTGACGGCAGCAACAACAAGGTGCTGTGGGAGGCCAAGGACGCGTCGAGCTTGTTGGTGGAGGGCCATCCGTTCGGTAAGCAGCAACCGGTCGTGACAATAGCGGGCGGCCCGAGCATCACCGACGTGCCAACACCAGGCTGTTGGACGTTCGGCCTGTCGTGGGAATCCAATGGCCGGCGCACGAGCACCATCAACCTCGAGGTGCTTCCGGCCGGGTCACTTCCCGGGTCACGCCAGGGCAGCTGATCGGTGCGCCGGTCCTAGTCAGTCCTCGAGTGCGGGAACCAGCGCTCCTTGCGGTCGGTCCGGCCGCCGGCAAAACCCGGCCGCGAGTCGGTGCCGAAAAGGCCCATCACGATGCACGACAGGGTCAAAACCGCCAGCGCCGTCGGCAGATACCACGCCGGGTCCACGGCCGGAGCGTACGACGCCAAATTTGCGATGTCGAGGCGTGGCGCGAATAGGGGGTGCCGCGCCTGGGTATCACCTTTTCGTGAGCACCAGCTGGCGTGACTTCAACCAGAACCTGATCAAAGACATGCGCGCGCACGGCGGCAGGCCGACCGGCGGGCCCTTCATGGGCCGCGACGTCCTGATCCTGACCACAAAGGGCGCGAAATCGGGAGAGATCCGCGAGAACTCACTGGCGTACTCCCGCGACAACGGCCACTACGTGGTCATCGCGTCCCGGGGCGGCTCGCCCAAGAACCCCGGCTGGTACCACAACCTTCGAGCCAACCCGGTGGTGACCGTCGAGGTCCTGGGCGAGAGGTTCGACGCCCTGGCCGAGGCGGTCGACGGCGAGGACTATGAACGCCTGTACGAGCAACACGCCCGACGCATGCCGGCCTTCAACGAGTACCGGCAGCGGACCTCGCGCAAGATCCCGGTCATCGTCCTGGAGCGGATCGAGGCAAAGGGCCCCGGTTAAGGCTCATCGGTCGCCGATCAACCGGAGTAACCTTCGCCGGGTGCCCGACCTGAGCCATCTCTGGCAGCGTTTCGTACTCGCGGCGGCCCTCCTTTTTGGGCTCGCGCTCGGTGTCGGGGCAACCGTTTTCGCCTACAGCAACACCGCACAGGTGACCGTCGGCTGGTCGGTTTTCCACCTCGGCCGCGTGCCCCTCTGGACGGTCGTTCTGGTGCCCATCGCCCTGGTGCTGGTGGCCGGCACCGTGTTCCACTGGCTGAACAGCCTCCACCACTTCACCGAGCACATGCGCCACCGCCACCGCGTCCGCGAGCTGGAGGCGGAGCTCACCTCGGTCAAGTCCCGCCTCGACGCGCTGCTCGAGATGCCCGACCACACCGACGAAACCAAGCCCGAACCCGTGGCCCAACCCGAGCCTGAACCGGCGGCGGCAAGCCCGGAGGCGGTAGCCTCCAATGGGGAGGACAAGACGACTAAGAAGACGGAGCCCGTCGCGGTCGCGTCGGACAGCGCGAAGGAAAGTAAGGCGACCTCCGAGCCGACCGCCGAGGCCTGATGAACGACGCGGAACGCCGGGGACTTTCCGTTCGCCGCCGCGCGGGCCGGCTTGTCGTTCCCTCAGAGCAGGTCCCCGCCGACCGAACGCTGCTCGAGCGCAGCGCGATCGAAGAGCTCAGCCATCATGCCGACCCCTGGCGTGTGCTGCGCATCCTCTCCGAGTTCGTCGAGGGATTCGACGCGCTCAACGAGGTAGGACCGGCGGTCACGGTGTTCGGTTCTGCGCGCGCGACGCGCGACGACCCCTACTACAAGACAGGCGAGCAGCTGGGCAGGGCGCTGGCCGACCGCGGGTTCGCCGTCATCACGGGCGGCGGTCCGGGAATCATGGAGGCGGTCAACAAGGGCTGCCACGACGCCGGCGGCCTTTCCGTCGGGTGCAACATCGAGCTGCCGCACGAGCAGTCGTTGAACAAATACGTCGACCTCGGCGTCGAGTTCCGCTACTTCTTCGTGCGCAAGAACATGTTCGTCAAGTACGCGCGGGGGTTCGTCATCTTCCCGGGCGGGTTCGGGACGCTGGATGAGCTTTTCGAATCGCTGACGCTCGCGCAGACGGGCAAGATCGAGCACTTCCCGATCGTGCTGTTCGGCTCGCCCTACTGGAAGGGACTGCTGGAGTGGCTCCAGGAGCACGTGCTCGCCATGGGAGCGATCGCTCCCGACGACCTGAACCTCATGACGCTCACCGACGATCCGCAGGAGGCAGCGGAGATGGCCACCCGGCCGCTGCCCGTCCGCGTCGACGTCCCGCGCGAGCAGACGGGTGAACCCAAGGCGGGCGCGCAATAGGCTCGCTCGACCTCTTCTTCTTGCGCGACGGCGGGCAGACCGCCGACGCGGTCGCACAGCGCCTGGCCACATTTCTGGATGCGGCGAGCAAGACGCTTGACGTCGCCATCTATGATCTGCGCCTCGACGAGTCGCCGGGAAACACCGTGTTCAACGCCGTCGACGCCGCGGTCAAGCGTGGCGTGGCGGTGCGCCTGATGTTCAACCAGGACCACGCGCTGGCGATCCCCGATCCGCCGCCGCCTGAGATCGACTGGGCCTTCGTCGACCGCCTTCGGTCGGCGGGAGTCCAGGTGAAACCGGTGTCAGGCGTGCCTGACCTGATGCACCACAAGTACATCGTCCGCGACGCCGGCACGGACGCTGCGAACGTCCTCACCGGGTCCACCAACTGGACCAACGACTCGTGGAACCGCGAAGAGAACGTCATCGTGACGGTCGCGTCGAGCGAGATCGCCGCCGACTACGGAGTCAATTTCCAGGGCCTGTGGGACAAACCCATCGTCGCGACCTCGGGCCACAACCCCTCCCCGTGGTCGTCCCTGGCTGACGGTCCGAGGGTGCGGCCGTACTTCTGCCCGGGTCGTGCCCTGAAGCTCGTGCACGCGATGGCGCGGTCCATAGCCTCAGCTCAAAAACGCATCCGGATATGCTCGCCGGTCATCACTTCGGGACCGATCCTCGGCACGCTCGCAGAGGTGGTTGACCAGCGCGGAGTCGACATCGTCGGTGTGTACGATGCGACGCAGATGGACGAGGTCCAGCGACAGTGGGGATCTGAGGCCGGTGCCGCGTGGAAGATCACGGCGTATGCGAAGGGTTCGGTCCACTACTTCATGCACGCGAAGATCCTCGTCGCGGACGACTACGTCTACACCGGGAGCTTCAACCTCTCGCACAGCGGTGAGAGCAACGCCGAAAACGTGATCCAGATCGAAAGCGCGGACGTCGCCGACATGTGCGCCACGTACATCGACCAGGTCGCCGCACGCTACGGCGGAATGCCGGTGAAGGTGGCGTAGCGCGCTGAATCGACCCCGGATCCTGTGGATCGCGGCCGCCGCGATTGCCGTCCTTGCCGTCGGTGGGTTGTGGGTGATACCCCGGTTGCAGAGCCCGACTGGAACGATCGTGGTCATCGGCGCGGGGCGCACCGCGGGCTCGCTTCCCGCTTCCACGCTGATGCTGCGCCTGGGTGGGGAGTCGTGGACGACGCTCGGCACCGTTTCCGGCGATGTGCCGGCGGCTCCGAACCAGCGTCAGCTGCTCACCCTGGCGATCCCGGTCGGCAGCTACGACGCCGTCCGCCTGGGAGGCGACATCGATCCCGTCGCGATCACCGTCATCGCGGGCCAGGTCGAGCCCCTCTTGCTCGGAATAGATTCGGGACGCTTGATGGCGGGGGCGGCCTACGCAGGCAACGATGAGGTGAACCTCGGTCTGGGCGAGCTCGCCGGCAAGTTTGTCGCCATGCCCGCCTTCGACCTGGTCGACCAGACGGGCCGGCCGCTGAACCTGGACCGCATCGCAGGTATGGATGTCGTGATCGCCGCGTTCCACACGACCTGCCACGAAACTTGCCCGCTGTACACAGCGCTTTTCCTCCAGCTCGCCAAGCGCGTTCCATCGACGGTCTTGCTTCTCGAGGTGACGACGGATCCCGCGACGGACACGCCTGCGGCTCTGTCCACATACCGTCGATCGGTCGGCGCGACCTGGGCCTTCGCCACCGGGACCTCGGAGCAGGTGGCAGCTTTCTGGAAACCCTTCGGCGTCGACCTGTCAAGCGGCGACTCGCACACCTCGACGCTCGTTCTGGTCGACCGCCACGGCTACGTCCGGCTCGTATACCGCGGCGCGCCCAACGTCGGCAACAACATCCCGCCAGGGCTTGTCACATCGCTGAGCGCTGAAGGCCTGCGTGAGCTGGCCTCCGGCGGCGATGGTTGGGGCGCTCCCGACGTCCTCCAGGCCCTGCTGACGATCGCCGGTCCGCAGCCGTCGCCGCAAGCGAGCGGCGGCAAGGCGCCGAGCTTCAACCTCGAGTCCACCGGGGGAGGAGCGGTCAGCCTCGAATCCCTCTCTGGCAAGCCGCTGGTGATCAACTTCTGGCGCAGTGACTGCCCCCCGTGCGGGGCGGAGCTTCCCCTCCTCGAGCAGCGTGTCGGATCACCATCTGGCGCGCGGCTGGTCCTGATCAACTGGGGGGAGAACGCAGACGCCGCGCGGACATTCCTGTCCCGTGATGGAATTCACGCGCCAACCCTTCTTGATTCGGACCTCAGGGTCGGGCGTGCATACGGCGTGGCCGCCCTCCCGACCACCGTGTTCGTCCGCGCCGACGGCACGATCGACCGGCGGCAGGTCGGTGAGCTCGACGAGCGCATCCTCGCCGCGGAGTTGTCAAATCTGGTCAGTCAGTAGACTGGCCACCGAGTGCTCAGTGCTGCATTCTTCCGCCGCGTCGCATTCCTGACCGCGTTTTTCGCTTACCTCCAGATCGCCCTCGGCGGAGTCGTGCGAGTGACCGGATCGGGGCTCGGCTGCCCCGACTGGCCGCTGTGCAACGGCCGGCCGTACCCGGCGGCCGACATCCACTCGATCATCGAGTACTCACACCGCACCGTCGGCACGGTCACGGGCGTGCTCCTGATCGCGACGGTTGTGCTTGCCTGGCTCGTGTACCGGCAGCGCCGGCCGCTGATCGCGTGGCTCGCCACGGGATCGCTCGTCGCCATCGCGGCCGAGGGCGGGCTGGGCGGCGTGGTGGTGGTCAACGAGCTCGCGTCGTGGCTGGTGCTGGCCCACCTGGGCCTCGCGATGATCATCCTCGGCTTCCTCATCGCGACCGCTGTGATGGCGCTGCCCGCCGCGCCCGGGCTGGCCGACTCGGGATTCCGCCGGCTCGCGGCTGCAGGCGCGGTCGCGACGTATCTGCTTTTGCTGACGGGCTCGGCGGTCGTGGCCGCCCGCGCGGACGAAGGCTGCCACTCCTGGCCGATGTGCGGAAATGGATTCGGCCTCGACTTTGCGGGGGCGAACGCGTTCACGATGCTCCATCGCGGAGCGGTGCTCGTGATCGGGGTTCTGGTTGTCTACGTGCTGGTCACCGCGATCCGCCGTCCTGCGGTCCGGCCCGTCGCGGTCGCGACCCTCGTGGTGCTGGCGCTCCAGGTGGCGGTCGGGGCCGGAGCAGCCGTGACGGATTCGGCTCTCTTCAATGGCCTGCACGTGGCGATCGCCACCCTGGTCTGGGCGGGGATGCTCTCGCTCGCGCTGCTGACCGTGCCTCGCGCGGATCGTGAGCCGGCGCTCTCGCGCCTCGCTGTGGACAAGAAACCCGCGTGAGCCTTTTCCGTGACTATCTGAGCCTGCTGAAGCTGCGCGTGGTCGTGCTGCTCGACGCGACTGCGGTGGGGGTGATGATCCCTGCGGCGCACGGTCATCCGCGATGGACCTCGGTGCTCGCGGTTCTGGCAGGTGGAACTCTCGCCGCGGGAGGAGCGCACGCCATCAACTGCTGGTTCGACCGCGATATCGACGGGGAGATGATCCGGACGCGGCGCCGGCCGCTGCCTGAGGGGCGCATCCCGGCCTGGCACGCCCTCGTCCTCGGCATCTTCCTCGTAGTCGTGGCCTTCGTGGTGCTGTGGGTGGGCGCAAACCTCCTCGCCGCGTCACTGGCGCTGGCCGGCGCCCTGATCTATGTGTTCGTCTACACCATCTGGCTGAAGCGAACGACCCCGCAGAACATAGTCATTGGTGGCGCCGCCGGGGCCATGCCTCCACTTGTCGGCTGGGCGGCGGCGACAGGGAGCCTCGACCTCACCGCCATCGCCCTGTTCGGGGTGATCTTCTTCTGGACGCCTCCGCATTTCTGGGCGCTCGCTCAGCTGATCAAGAACGATTACGCGCGCGCGAACATCCCGATGCTCCCCGTGGTTGCCGGCGAAAGATCGGCGAAGCGCCAGACCCTCGTCTACGCGGCCCTGACCGTCGCGGTGAGCCTGGTCCCATTTTTCACGGGCTCGGCCGGCCCCGTTTACCTGGCCGGCGCGATCGTGCTGGGCATCGGCCTGGTGGCCATCTCCGTGCTCGACCTCGAGGGCCGCAGGTGGACCAGGAGGCTGTGGACGTATTCGATGGTCTACGTCGCGTTGCTCTTCGCCGTCTTCGCCGTGTCGCCATTCATCGCTTAGTTGGTCGAGATCGTTCGACTCCACCTCGCGCAAATCGCCGGGTTCAACCAGATCCCCGTGCACGGATTCGTGATCAAGCATCCCAGCGCCGGCGCGATTCTGGTCGACACGGGCGTTGGCTGGGGCAATGAAAAGCTGATCAAAGAGTGGCGGGTCGTGAACCGCCGCGCAGCAGACGCGCTTGCGGAGCATGACCTGAGCCCCGCCGACGTGAAGATCGTGATCAACAGCCACCTTCACTTCGATCACTGCGGCCAGAATGCGGTTTTCAAGCACGCGCCCTTCTACATCCAGCGGTCGGAGCTCGACAGAGCGAGGAGGGAGGACAGCTCGTCTGAATGGTTTGATTTCGCCGGCGCTCGTTACGAGCTGCTGGACGGAGATGCCGAGATTGCGGAGGGAGTGCGCGTCGTCGCGACGCCCGGCCATACCGTCGGTCATCAGAGCGTCTTCGTCGACACTGCGGACGGCAGCGCCGTGATGATCGGCGACGCAGCTTATACGGCGGACATCTACCGCGAGGTGGACAAGGCGGACCTGGCCAGGTGGCCCGGCCAGCATGCGAACCGTGACGATTGGACGAGGTCGCTGAAGAGAGTGCACGCCATGCACCCGCACGCGGTGCATTTCTGCCACGACACGCGCGTCCTTTGACCTTTGGTCCGCTGGTCGATGCGGAATGGCTGCGCCGCCATTCCGCCGACCCAGACGTCCGAGTCATCGACTTCAGGTGGTACCTGCAGGGCCGAGACGGGCGGGTCGAATACCTGAAGGGCCACGTACCCGGCGCGGTTTTCGTCGACCTCGAGGACGTCACCGCCAAACAGGGCGCCGGCCGCCATCCGCTTCCCACGCCGGCCCAGTTCGAGCGCGAGATGCGCGCCGCCGGCGTCGGACCGACCTCGAGAGTGGTCGTCTACGACGACACGGGCGGCTCGGTCGCGGCCCGGTTGTGGTTCCTGCTCGGGTACTTCGGGCACGAAGCCCAGGCGATCCTCGACGGTGGGCTCCAGGCGTGGGGAGGAGGTCTCCAGACTGACGTGCCTCGAGTTGCAGCAGGCGCATTTCGAGCTGGATTGCCGAACAGCTCACGGATCGTGGACTTCGACGCGGTTCGCGCCCTACGTGGAGTTCCCGTGATCGATGCGCGCGCCGGCGAGAGGTATCGCGGCGAAATAGAACCGGTCGATCCCAAGGCTGGGCACATCCCCGGCGCCCTCAGCTCACCATTCACCGACAACCTGGCGGCGGACGGTCGTTTCAAGACGCCGGCCGAGCTGCGCCGCCAGTACGAGGCGCTCGGTGCCGATCGAGGCGCCGTGTTCTACTGCGGCTCGGGTGTCAATGCGACCCAGCATCTGCTGGCGATGGAGATCGCCGGCCTCCCCAACGCGCGCCTGTACGCGGGCGCGTGGAGCGACTGGTCGCGCCGCGACGCCCCGGTGGCAACGGGTTCGGAACCTTAGTATTCGGCTGTGATTCTCAACGGGAAGAGGATTCTCATCGCCGGCATGTCCGACCGGCGCAGCATCGGCTTTGCGATCGCCCAGGAGGCGCAAAAGGAAGGCGCTGAGATCCTGCTCACGAGCTTCGGTCGGATGATGAGCATCACGCAGATGACGGCGAAAAAGCTCGACCCGGTGCCGGCAATCCTTGAGATGGACGTCACCAAACCAGATGACATCGCGGCGGCCGTGAAAGAAACGCAAGCGCGATGGGACCGGCTCGATGGTCTCGTGCATTCGGTGGCTTTTGCGCCCGCAGATGCGCTTGGCGGTCAGTTTCTGCATACGCCCTGGGAAAGCGTCGCGACAGCGCTCCAGGTGAGCGCCTTTTCATTCAAAGAAATGGCGCGTGGATTTCTTCCGTTGATGCAGGAAAACGGCGGCTCGATGGTCACGCTCGATTTCGACAATTCGACCCACGCGTGGCCGAAATACGACTGGATGGGAGTGTCGAAAGCTGCGCTCGAATCGGTGACGCGATATCTGGCGCGCGACCTCGGCCGGTACAAAATCCGCGTCAACGCAGTGTGCGCCGGTCCGCTTGCGACCCTGGCCGCCAGCGGAATTCCGGGCTTCAAGGACTTCGAGGAAGTGTGGGAGAAGCGTGCGCCACTGGGCTGGAGCCTGCAGGACAAATCTCCCGTCGGCCGGGCGGTGGCGGTCCTCCTCTCCGACTACATGGACATGACCACCGGCGAGCTGGTGCACGTCGACGGCGGCTATCACGCGATGGGGACTGAACTGCCACCGGCCGACTAAAAGGGGTCCCCGCGAACTCACGGCGAAGCCTCTGCGTTCGTGGGAAAATTGATTGACCCCATATCTTGTAGCGAACCGGGGACAAGTGCGCTACATCGTGTTAGGCTCTCCGAAATCCTGACGGGCATCCCGTTTGGAGCCCGGACGGAAATACCGCCATACGGGAGGAGAGCAGTTTGCGGGAGTGCCTGGTGATCTACGTAGACGCCGCGCTGGACAAGCATGGCCGGGCCGGATGCGGCCTGGCCGTTTTCGTTAGAGGGCGGGCCGTCTACACAGAGTCGTTCGGCTTTTCGCACCTCGGAGGCTCGGCTCAGCTGGAAGCACACGTTTGCGCAGGCGCGTTGGATCTTGCCGCCGCGCGCTGGCCACATCACCGAGTGATCGTGCGCACGGATTGCGCTCCGGTTGTCCGCAGTCGAATGCCGTCGAGCGACAGCTTTCGCATCGCCGTGCACGAAGTGCGCGAACGGTGCCGGCGCGGCTGGCGTGTCGTTCGTTACGTGAGCCGAAAGGCGAATCCCGCACACGAACTGGCGCGAGAGGGATTGAAGAGTCTTTCCAAACAACAGGTTCTCGTGGCCGCGTAAACCCCTTCAGGGATTTCTCATCGAGCGCGGCTATCATTGCTGCGCTCGATTTCTTTTTGTTCAGGGAGTTGAAATGGCACCTGAGGAAGCACATCAAAAAGCGCCGCGCCGCCGCGGCCGGCCCCCTGGGTCGAAAAATCGAACGCGCCGCAGGCGCGCGGCAGGCGGTGAGCTCGTGGATCAGCTCAACGCGATGGTGGCCGAATTGATCAGCAAGAATCGCCAGCTGCAGCGACAGGTTGCAAAGCTCACCAAGGGCGCGCGCGCCTCCGCGGCGAGCAAGGGGGTGGAGCGCTCAATCAGGACGATCTCGCGGCGCGTGCAGCGCGTTCTCGGTGCGACTACGAAGCGGCGTCGCAAGCCTGCACCCGCCAACGGGCGCCGGCGCAAGACCGCGACGAGGAAGCGCCGAGCTACCTAGAAGGGTTCGGTCCCCTGCGGACTTGGCCGCGGCGGCGCGTAGCCGGCCTCCATGTGCTTTGCGGTTCGGTACGCGTCGACGATGCTGAATATCCACAGGCCGCCCCCGCCAAGCTCCATCGGCACCCCGATGGCGGCGCCGATCACCGTGAGATCAAGGTCGAAACCGAAAAACTGAAGGCCCGCAATCCCGACCAGGAAGCCAAGGCCTTTCAGGTTCTGGCCGAGATAGAAGTGTCCGAGGCCCGGAACTACCGCCAGGGCCGCCGCCAGGGCTGGATTCTTGCGCGGTCGGGCGACCGGTGCGTAGTAGCCGCCTGAGCCCGGAGATCCGCAGCGTGGACATGGCGCATTCGGATTGGTCAGGAGCGCCCCGCATCGACCGCAGAGAACTTCTGCTGCCATCCCTTCCAGTTTGCCTGTTTTGGCTATCCTCCAAACCGTGGATCTCGGCTTCACGAGCGAGGAGGAGTCCTTCCGGCAAGAGGTCCGGAGCTGGCTCGAAGCCAACCTTCCCGCGGGGTGGCGGCAGGATGGAAAAGGGGCGTCCCCGCGCAAGGGCGCGGGGGCCCCAGAAGGTGAGGACACCGAGCTCCAGCGCGAGTGGCAGCGCAAGCTCTACGAAGGTGGCTGGCTCAAGCTGGGCTGGCCGAAGGAGGCGGGTGGGCGGGGCGCGACGCCGGTGATGCAAGCGATCTACCAGGAGGAGATGGCGCAGGCCGGAGCACCTGGCATCCTCGGCCGGCTGGGCGTGACGCTGCTGGCGCCAACGCTCGCCGGCCACGGCACGCAGTGGCAGCAAGACACGTACGTGGAGAAGATCCTCAGCGGCGAGCTGATCTTCTGCCAGGGCTTCAGCGAGCCCGACGCGGGCAGCGACCTCGCCGGGCTGCGTACCCGTGCCGAACCTCGCGACGGGAAGTGGATCCTGAACGGCCAGAAGACGTGGTCGAGCGGCGCGCATTACGCGCACAAGAGCTTTTTGCTCGCACGCACAGATCCCGACGCCGAGCCGCATCGAGGCATCGGTTTCTTCCTTGTCGACATGCACCAGCCTGGAGTCGAGGTCCGGCGAATCAAACAGATGACCGGTGGCGGCGAGTTCTGCGAGATCTTTCTGTCGGGAGCGGAGGTCGAGGATCGCGACCTCGTCGGCGGGCCGGGCGACGGTTGGAAGATCGCTATGACCGTGTTCGGCTTCGAGCGTGGCGGCCTCGCCCAGGCGGCCCGCTTCGAGCGTGCAGTCGCCGAGCTCGCCGCCCTTGCGCGTGAGCGGGGTGCAGGCGGTGACCCGCCGACGCGACAGAAGATCGCCCAGGCCCGGATCGAGGCGCACGTCTTCCGATTGATCGGCCTCCGCAACCTGACCAAGGCCGAGCACGGTCACGCGCCGGGCCCTGAGGCCAGCGTGACCAAGCTCTACTGGAGCGAGATGGACAAACGCCTGCAGGAGACGGCGGTCGGCATGGAGGGAATGTACGGCGCGCTGTCTCCCGAGAGCTCACTGGCGATCGAGGACGGGCGGTGGCAGTACGGGTGGATGTGGGCCCAGGCGGAGACGATCTACGCCGGCTCGTCCGAGATCCAACGCAACATCATCGCCGAGCGCGTCCTCGGTCTGCAGCGCGGAAGGTGAGCGCCGCGACGAGCGTCATCGACCGCCTGCGCACACGCATCGGCGTCGACGGCGCGCCCGTCACCGCCTCCGTCGAAGCCGGCCACGTCAGGCGTTTCGTCGCCGCGATCGGCGACGCGAACCCGCGCTGGGACCAGGAGGCGCCCCCGACGTTTCTCGTGGCGCTGGCGCCGGCCATGCTCCACCTGGCCGAGGCGGAGGAGTACGGCAAGGGCTGGCTCAACGGCGGCAACCGCTTCGAGTATTTCACGCCGGTGATGATCGGCGACAACGTCACCGCCACCGGGCATGTCGCCGACGTCTACGAGAAGTCAGGCTCGAGCGGGAACCTGCTGTTCATCGTCTTCGAGACCGATTACGTGAACCAGCGCGGTGAGCTGGTGGCGCGGCTCAGGGGAACGGCTATCCGCAGATGAACGTGCAGGTTGGACAGGAGCTCCCCGAGCTGGTCAAGCACCCGACCACGCGCCAGCTTGTGCAGTACGCTGGCGCCCAGGGCGACTTCTACGAGATCCATTACGACCAGGGGTATGCGAAGAGCGTTGGGTTGCCGGGTGTGATCCTCCACGGCCTGTTGAAGGCCGGCTTTCTCGGCCAGCTCGTCACGGACTGGGTCGGCGATCGCGGCAGCCTCAAGACCTTCGAGGTCAGCTATCGCGGCATCGACCAGCCGGCGCATCCGTATCGCTGCCGCGGCCGCGTGGCCAGGGTCGATGGGGAAGAGGTCACGCTAGAGGTCTGGGGCGAGGACGAGGCCGGCAACCGGACGACTGTGGGAAGCGCTACAGTCCAGCTGCACGGCTGATGTCGATCGTCTACCTCATCATCAAGTACATCCACATCTTCTCGGCGATCGTGGCGGTCGGGGCGAACATCACATACGCGGTGTGGAACGCGCGCTCGGCGGGCGAGCCGGCCCACCTCGGGTTCACGCTCAGGGGAATCCAGTTCATCGACAACCGGATCGCGAACCCGGCTTACGGCGTGCTTCTTGTGACCGGCCTGATCCTGGTCTTCGCCGGGAGCTGGGGCTTCAAGCTGTGGGTGATCGTCGCGCTGGTGCTGTTCATCGCGGTCGGCATACTCGGATTCGCCGTCTTCACTCCGCTGCTGCGGAATCAGATCAGGCTGGTGGACGCGGGCGATACGGCCTCGCCCGAGTACGCGCGCATCGCCAACCGAAGCAGGATGCTTGGTCCGATCCTCGGACTCCTGGTCGCGATCATCCTCGTGATGATGGTGTTCAAGCCGACCCTGTAGAACCATAGGACGGCCAGCACGGACGCGTCGATCACGCAATAGCCTCCCGCGATGACCGACGGCGGGTTGCCTGACGGTATATGAGTCCACGGCGCCACAGGCATCCAGTACCAGCTGCCGAATGAGGTGCCGGCGATCTCGAGCTCGCTGACGATGATGAAGATCGCCGCGAAAAGCGGCCAGCGAGGCGAGCGCAGAAGGAAGTAGGCGAAGACGGGAAGGCACAGCGCTCCCTGGAGGTCGACCCTCCCGTTGACGAGGGGCAGGAGGGTGAGTCCGGCGAGCGCCCAGACGCCCGCCGCGCCAAGGACCACGTGCGCGACTCGCCGGCCGTACCGCGTCACGACCGGCGTTTGCGCGGCGAGCAGGCCGAAGAGATAGACGATCCCGTGACCAGGCGGCACGAACAGGGGCAGGTTGTGGAGCCGGTACTGGTAGACGCCCCAGATGAGTGAGCCGAAGATCTCGAAGCACGTGGCGACCGCGACGCAGGTCCAGACCTGGGCTCGCTGCCCCCGCGGGGCCTTGAGCGCGGCGAGATAAAGCACGGTGAAGGTGAGCGCGCCAAGCCCGTACTGCTGCCAGAGCCCGGTGATGCGGCTGTCCGCAAAAAGACCGAGCGGCGTGTAGACGAGGAGGTAGGCGTGCAGCCAGTACGGCTGCACGCCGCGAATGATCTTTCTGGTTACTTGATGGTTCCCCGCTCGTCGATGAGGCTGCCCTGGAGCGTCCAACCGGTGCCGGCCCAGGTGATCACCTGTTCCTGCATGATCGGAAAATGGTCGCTCGAGGTCGTCTTGACCACGACTCCCGGCAGGAGGAATGGGTTCGCGTTCGAGCCTGACTCGTTCAGCTGGTTGGCCGCGATGTCGATGATGTTCTTGCGCGTCATGTTCGTGCCGGCCTTCTTGAGCACGTCCACCATCGTGTACGCGACCGCGACGCCGTAGATGTTGAAGCCATCCTGCACGTTGCAGGTGGTGCAGTTGGCGATGACCTGCTTGTACAGCTTCATGCCCGCGTCGCTGTCCCACTGCGGGTCTGTCGGGTCCTTGAGGTAGCTGACGCTGGTCACGTTCTGGAGTGCGGCGCCCGCCTTCTTGGCCGCGAGCATGTAGACCTGCGGGTTCGAGACCGAGTTCAGATAGATCGTGGGCGCCCAGTGGACGCCGGTGACGAAGGCGAGTGACTGGATCGACGGCTTGGGGGTCGAGAACAGAAAGAGGGTGTCGACGTTCGCAGCCTTCAGCTTGGTGAGCTGGGCAAACGGGTTGGCCGCGGTGACGTCATAGCTCTCCTTGGCGACGATCATCGAGGCCTTGTCGCCAAGACCGTCGGTCAGGCCCTTGAGGTAGTCCTGCCCGTAGTCGTCGTTCTGGAAAAGCACGCCGATCTTTGCGTTGGGATGGTTCTTCAACACATCCTTGGCGTAGATGTGGGCCTCGCCCTGATAGGGCGGCTGCCAGCTCATGGTCCAGGGCGTGGAGCCGAAGTCCTTGCCCCAGGTCGTGGCGCCCGTGGCGACGAAGACCTGCGGCACCTTCTTCGAGTTCAGGTAGTCGCGGACCGAGGTCTGGGCCTGCGTGCCGAGGCCGCTGAACATCAAAAAGACCTGGTCCTGCTCGACGAGCTGCTTGGTCAGCGGCACCGTCTGAGCGGGGTTGTAGGCGTCGTCCAGGATCTTGAAGTTGATCTTGCGGCCGTTCACGCCGCCCTGGTTGTTGTTGACGTAGGTGAAGTAGGCGTTCTCGGCGTTGGCGATCGTTCCGTAGGCGGCCGCCCCGCCCGAGAGGGCGATCGTGGTACCGAGCAGGATCGAATCGTTGGTGACGCCGACATCGGTCGCCGTCACGTTGTTGCTGGAGCCGCCACACGCGGCGAGGGCGACGACAAAGGCCGCGACCGCGGCAAGTCGTGGTGCGATTCTCACCATAGAAAGTCCTCCCCTTTTGGTGTGCATGTATTTAAACAGTCTGGGGATCGGGTGGCATCTGTCCAGTCTCCCGATCACCCGCCCCGCGCAGCCGCCGGTTCAGCGCCGTGTAAGCCCGGGTGACGAGGCCGACGATGCCGTTGGGCGCAAACATCATGACCAGGATCAGGACCACTCCATAGGAGACCGCCGGGCCGGCGTTCTTCACCGTCGAGGTGATCTGGTCGGGGAGCCAGGACTGGCTCGGCACCCACTGGTTCGACTCGATGGGGAGGAAGTAGGCGAAGATCGCGCCCAGCAAGGGGCCCGGGATCGAGGCCAGCCCTCCGACCACCGCGCCCACCAGGAGCTGGATCGAAAGCGATACCGGGAAGGTGTCCGGGCTGACGTAGCCGGTGGCGAGCGCAAACAGGCCACCCGCCACACCGGCGTAAAAGGCAGAGATTCCAAACGCCAGGGTCTTGTAGCCGGCGATGTTGACGCCCGAGGCGGCAGCCGCCACCTCGCCGTCGCGGACCGCCCGCATCGCTCGGCCGGCGCGGTGGCGGACGATGTTCCAGGCCAGCCAGAACAGGATCACCGTGCAGATCAGCACGACGTAGTAGATCCACTGGTCGCTCGTCATCGCCGTGCCGGTGATCGTCCCGAACGTGTCCTGGGCAAAGGCCGGGGGGTCGGGCTGGATGACGAGAATTCCCTGCACCCCGCCGGTCAGCTGGTCGGGTCGCTTGATCAGGCTCGGCGTGACCACGGCGAGCGCAAACGTCGCGAGAGCCAGGTACAGGGCCGAAAGGCGAAGGGCGGGAATGCCGAACAGGAACCCGACGCTGCCTGTCAGCAGACCGGCGATCGGGATGGTGAGGAGCAGATCCATCTTGTAGCGGTGCGCCAGGATCGCCGACGTGTAGGCGCCGAGCGCGATGAAAGCGCCATGGCCCAGCGAGAGCTGGCCGCTGTAGCCGACGAGGATGTTGAGCCCCATGATCGCGATGGCGAGAATCAGCGCCTGCGACCACAGGCTCGTCTGGAAGCTCGAGATAACTGTCGGCAAGCCAAGGAAGAACAGCACCGCGATGACGACGAGCCAGTAGCGCGGGGGAGCGTTGCGGAGCCGCTGCATCAAACCCTGCGGATGGCGGCGCGCCCGAGCAGGCCGTTCGGCTTGAGGATGAGCACCACGATGATGATCGCCAGGCCGACCGCCAGCTGAAGGTCGCCGCCGACGCCGGGGAGGTAGGCGCCGGCGAGGTTCACGGTCAGCCCCACGATCAACCCACCTATCACCGCACCCAGGGGGCTCTCGATCCCACCCAGCACCGCCGCGGCGAAGGCGTAGATGATGATCGACTGCATCATGTTCGGCTCGAGCAGCAGGATCGGGGCGACCATGATCCCGGAAACCGCTCCCACCGCAGATGCAAGGCCCCACCCCAGCGCGAGCATCCAGCTCACCTGCACGCCGAGGAGGCGACTCGCCTCGGGATGGTGCGCGGCGGCGCGCAGCGTGAGACCGACGGTTGTGCGCTGAAGCAACAGGTAAATCCCAAGCAGCACCAGCCCCGACACGCCAATGACCCCGAGGTCGCGGTAGCTGATGAACACTCCCAGGAGGTCGACCGTGTCGGACGGGAATGGACTCGGGAACGAGCGAGGCACATAGCCGAAGATGAATCCCGCAAGCCCGTTGACCAGTGCGGCCAGACCGAGCGTGATGATGACCAGCGTCAGAATCGGCGCGCGCTCGACGGGGCGGATGACGACTCGCTGGATCAGCAAGCCGCCCGCGAAGGCGACCACGAGGGTAATGGGCAGCGCAATCCAGTAGCTCATGCCACGCGTGACCAGGGCGTAGGCGACGAACGTTGCGAACATCGCCATCTCGCCCTGCGCGAAGTTGACCAGGCCCATCGCGTTGTAGATCAAGACGAGCGCCAGCGCGAGGCTCGCGAAGATGCCGCCGGTGGCGATGCCGCTGACGACCTGCTGCAGAAACTCCTGCACTTGCCTAGTACCCGAGGTACGAGCGGCGGACCGACTCGTTGCCTTTCAGCTGCGCGCTTTCACCCCGCACCGCCACCCGCCCGACCTCGAGCACATACGCGGTGCTCGAAAGGTCGAGGGCGATTAGCGCGTTCTGCTCGACGAGCAGAACGGCGACGTGACTGGTCTGGTTGATCGACCGGATGATCTCGAAGATGGATCGGACGACAATCGGCGCGAGGCCGAGCGAGGGCTCGTCGAGCAGCATCAGTCGCGGCTTCATCAGCAGGGCGCGGGCGATCGCGAGCATCTGCTGCTCACCGCCCGACAGTGTGCTGGCCGACAGCCGTCGCCTTTCCTTCAATACCGGGAAGTATTCGAAGACGCGGTCGTAGTCCTTTCTCACCTCGGCGCCATCCTTCCGGAGGTGGGCGCCCAGCTTGAGGTTCTCGTCGACGGTGAGCTCGGTGCAGATGCCTCGACCCTCTGGCACATGCGCGATGCCGCGCCGCACGATGTCCTCGGTCGGCATGTGTCGCAGCGAGCGGCCGTCGAACCGGATGTCTCCGCTCCACCGCACGCCGCCGGTGACGGCACGCAGCGTCGTCGTCTTGCCGGCGCCGTTTGCGCCCAACAGCGAGACCACGCCGGCTTCCGGCACCGACAGCGACACTCCGTGCAGCACCGAGGTCGGCCCGTAACCCGCGTGGACGTCTTCGAGCTCGAGAAGGGCCACTGCTAGGCGGCGCCGAGGTAGGCTTCGATCACGGCGGGGTTGCGCTGAACCTCTGCCGGGCTGCCCTCAGCGATCTTCTTGCCGAAGTCGAGCACGACGACGCGGTCCGAGATCCCCATCACGAAGGCCATATGGTGCTCGACGAGCAGCATCGTCACGCCCAGGTCCGTGTGCACGCGCCGAAGCAGTTGCGACATATCGTCGACCTCCTCGTGGCTGATGCCCCCCGCGGGCTCGTCCAGGAGCAGAAGCCTGGGCTTTGAAACGAGCGCGCGCGCCATCTCGACGCGTTTCTGCAGGCCGAACGGCAGCGCGGCCACCGGGACCTGGGCGCGCGGGCCGAGTCCGACGAACTCAATCATCTCGAGCGCGCGCTTGTGCGACGCGGATTCGGCGGCGACCGCGCCGGGCAGCGGCACTGAGGCTTGCAGCCAACCGCTCTTTGTCTGCGTGTGATCGCCGACGAGCACGTTGTCCAACACCGTCATCGAGCGAAAGAGCGCGACGTTCTGAAACGTGCGCGCAAGCCCGTGCCGGATCACGTGGTGCGGCCGGATCGAGGCGACGGAGCGTCCATCGATCAGCACCGCGCCGGTGCTCGGCCGGTAGACGCGGGTGGCCACGTTGAACAGCGTGGTCTTGCCGGCGCCGTTGGGGCCTATCAGCGCGACGACCTCGCCTGCCTCGACGCCAAACGAAACGTGGTCCAGCGCGACCACTCCCCCGAAGCGGACGCTCAGCTCGCGGACCTCGAGGAGCGCCATATCCGCCGAATACTAAGTTCGGACGGCTTTTCCGACCACTAGTCGCTTGGCTTCGGGATGTCCGGATAGTCCTCGTCGACCTGGCGTGGCTCGGGGACGCCCCAGCCTGCGCTGCCGGTGCCCCACTCCACGGGGGGACCCCATTCCGCGGCGGGCGCTTCAGGCGATGGCGGAGTTTCCGGCTCCGGCGGCGATGCTGGTGGGGCCGGCTCCGGCCTAGGCACCGCAGTAGACGGCATTTGCTCGCTCCACGCTGTCGGCTCGGCCGTCGATGCAGGCGTAGGCGGCGCCGCGCCAAAGCTTGCGGTGTAGTCCGGGCGCGTGGCGCGATGCACCACCGCGGCACTTGGCATGGGCTTTACCCGCGGCCGCCTGGCCACGCTGAACAGCCAGTAGCCGATAGATAGAAGGATCGCGAAGGCGCCGGCGATGGGCAGGAAGACAAACGGCGGGCTGGTGATCACGTCGAAGCCGCTGAGCGCCGCCGCGGGGCTTGGGCTGGCCGTGAATGCAGGAGTGTTCTCAGGCGACGCGGACGGCGACTCGGACGGGCTGGGCGACGGAGATGCCAGGACAGGCGTGGGCGCAAGCAGGGTGAACGTTGCGCACGGGTTCGGCACGACGTTCGCGCAGAGCTTGTGAGGGCCTGGAGCGTCGGCGGAGAACGGTTTGACTCGCGTGTTGAAGCTCCCGCCGGAGTCGGCCGTGGCGCCGCCGGCCACCTTGGAGGGATCGTCCCAGTAGAGACCTACCTGCTGGCTGGGATTGAACTGGCCGCCGGTGACGTTGATCACGGTAGTCGCGTCGCCAGATGTCACGTCAAGGGAAAGGAATGCGTGCACCGGGATCGGGCTCGGCGACGGTGATGGACACGGAGACGCGCCGCTGCCCTGGCAATCCCTGAGGATCGCGGCCCGCGCGCCGGGTGCGAGCGCGAACAGGATCGAGGCTGAGGCGGCTGCGGCGAGGATGGCGACCGCTGGACCGAACCGAGGACCCCCCGACAAACGCATGAAGCGCGGGAACGATAGCAGAAGCAGGTTGGTTACACCGGGGGCCAGGGGATCGACCACGCCGAGGCCGGCTCGGGGAACCGCCAGCCGGGGGCGAGGACCTCGCGCAAGCGCTTCTTGAGGACGCGGATCTCCACCGGGCTGAGCAAGTCCTCGAGCGTCCTCTTGAGCGGTCCGCGCTCGATCTGGGCGAGCGCGCGCTCCACGTCGGCGCACAGGTCGTCGGGCAGGCGCCGGCCTGCGAAGTCCCAGATCACCGTCCGCAGCTTGTGATCGACATGAAAGGTGAGGCCGTGGTCAATGACCCACACGTTGTTCTGCGCGTCGAAAAGGCAATGGCCCGACTTGCGGTCGGCGTTGTTCGTGAGGACGTCGAACAACGCGACGCGAACCCAGATGTCGCGGTGCCGCCGGCTCTCGATCAGGAAATGTCGCCCGTCTGCGTCGATGAAGGCCTGCATCGCGCCGACGCCGTGAGGGGCCTCTTTGCGGACCACTGTGGGCGGGATGTTGGGCCAGCCCAGGACCTTGCTCAGCTCGTACGCGGCGACCTCGCGCTGGTAAAGGGTGCCCGCCTCGAAGTCCCACAGCGGTGACTCGCCACGCGCCGGCTTGTACACGGCCCTCACGCCGGACGGCGGATGCGGCCCCAGCCGCGCGAGGAACGTGTAGTTGGAGGCGCCATGCAGGAGGCCCAGGATCTTGACGTCCGGGAGGTCTAAGAGAAGGGCCTCGGTCGGGTCAGAAGATTGGCCGCGCACCGTTCATCACCGGACACGGGTGCCCTGTGGAATCCATCGGCAGGCCGCAGCGAGGGCAGAGCGGCCGCCCCGCGGACAGCACCGACTCGGCCTGTTTCGAGAAGGCGATCACCTGGTCGGGGCTGAGCCAGAAGCGGACGCTGGGAGCGTCCTCGGCCGCGGGCTGACCCGCCTCTGCGGATTCACCGGCTGAGCCCTGGCTCGCCACGAGCACGAACATGCGGCGTGCCTCGTGGTAACCCAACCCCATCTCGGCGATCTGCCACTCAGGGTCGCCGGGCGCAGGGCCGTCCGAAGCGACGCCCTGCACCGGCTCGGGCGTCTCGATCTTCTGCACTTCGAGCATCTGGTGGAGGCGCACCACCAGGGCCTGGATCTGCGACTTTTCGCACCCCAGCGTGAGCGTTTGCCCCGATCCCGTGGCCATGAGGAAAAACCGCCTCTGCCCGGGCTCGCCGACCGCCGCGACCTCGATGCGGTCGACCGGGTCGAGCTCGTGGATGGCCATCGCTACAACAGTAGGGGTTGGTTGGTTTTGGAGCCCGTTTGACTGGGAAGAAGATCAGACGTATTCACTTCGAATCAAAACCATCCAGCAATTTGGAGGACAGCTGACATATGCCAAAAACCGTAGGAATCGACCTGGGGACGACCAACTCGGTCATCGCCGTCATGGAAGGCGGCGAGCCCGTCGTCATCCCTAACTCCGAGGGTTCGCGCACCACTCCCTCCGTCGTCGCCTTCACCAAGAGCGGTGAGAGGCTGGTGGGCACGCTGGCGCGCCGGCAGGCGGCCGTCAACCCCGAGAACACCGTCTATTCGATCAAGCGGTTCATGGGCCGCAAGTTCGGTGAGGTGGATTCCGAGCGGAAGATCGTGCCTTACCAGGTCAAGCCGGGCAAGGACGATCGGGCGGTCGTGGTCGTGCCGAACGCCAACAAGGAATTCACACCCGAAGAGATCTCGGCCATGATCCTCCAGAAGCTCAAGGCCGACGCAGAGGCCTACCTGGGCGAGAAGGTGACCGACGCGGTCATCACCGTGCCCGCTTACTTCAACGACTCCCAGCGCCAGGCGACCAAGAACGCCGGGCAGATCGCCGGCCTCAACGTGCTGCGCATCATCAACGAGCCGACCGCCGCTTCCCTCGCCTACGGCCTGGAGAAGAAGGCGAACGAGACCATCCTGGTCTTCGACCTCGGTGGCGGCACGTACGACGTGTCGGTGCTCGACGTGGGTGACGGCGTCTTCGAGGTCAAGGCGGTCGCCGGTGACACCCACCTGGGCGGCGACGACTACGACCGCCGCGTCGTGGACTGGCTCGCCGACGAGTTCAAGAAGCAGAACGGCATCGACCTGAAGGCCGACCGCCAGGCTCTGCAGCGACTGACCGAGGCCGCGGAGCGGGCCAAGATCGAGCTTTCGAGCAGGCTCGAGACCAGCATCAACCTGCCGTTCATCACCGCGGACCAGACCGGTCCCAAGCACCTCGAGATGACGCTCACGCGCGCCAAGTTCGAGTCGCTGACCGCCGACCTGACCGAGCGGACCCGCGGACCATTCCTCGCCGCGCTCAAGGACGCCAACCTGACCCCGCAGCAGATCAACGAGGTCGTGCTGGTCGGAGGCGCCACGCGGACGCCGGTCATCCAGCAGCTGGTCAAGGAGCTGCTCGGCGGCAAGGAGCCTCACAAGGGTGTGAACCCGGACGAGGTGGTCGCCGTCGGAGCTGCGATTCAGGCCGGCGTGCTCAAGGGCGAGGTCAAGGACATCCTTCTCCTGGACGTGACGCCGCTCTCGCTCGGCGTCGAGACACTGGGAGGCGTGATGACCAGGCTCGTCGACCGCAACACGACGATCCCGACCTCTCGCTCGCAGGTCTTTTCGACCGCGGCCGACAACCAGACCTCGGTCGAGGTCCACGTCCTGCAGGGCGAGCGCGAGATCGCACGCGACAACCGGACCCTGGGGCGGTTCCACCTGGACGGCATTCCGCCCGCGCCGCGAGGCATGCCGCAGATCGAAGTCACGTTCGACCTCGACGCCAACGGCATCCTGAATGTAAAGGCGCAGGACAAGGGCACCGGCCGCGAGCAGTCCGTCACGATCACCGCCTCCTCGACCTTGAACAAGGACGAGGTCGACCGGCTGGTCAAGGAAGCCGAGGCGCACGCCTCGGAGGACCGCGCCAAGCGCGAAGAGGTGGAGCTCCGCAACCAGGCGGACCACATGATCCACCAGGCCGAGAAGATCATCAAGGAGAACGAGGCGCGCATCCCAGAGGACGTCAAGAGCGAGGTCAACACCAAGCTCGAGGCGCTCAAGAGCGCGGCCAAAGGCTCGGACAGCAAGGAACTCCAGCGGAAGATGGACGACTTCAACGAGTCGCTCCAGAAGATCGGTCAGCACATCTACCAGCAGGCCGGGGCTACGGCTCCGACCGGGGCTCCTTCGGACGGAAGCCAGTCAGGCGACCAGAAGAAGGACGAGGACGTAGTTGACGCGGATTACCGGGAAGTCAACTAAAGGAAGTTCCCACTGAGGGCTCGGACTTCGGTCCGAGCCCTTATTTTTTGCCTGCTTTGGTCGAATACTTCCGCAACAGGACGCGCCTTTGGGCCGCGGCCGGACTCTGGGGCGGCCTCCTGCTCGTCGCCTTCAACCTCTACGCCGCCTTCGCCACCTACGTCCCGCAGTACCTGGTCCGCAACGACTTCCGGCTCGTCTACGGGTCGGCGCTGAACGCATGGGAGCACGGCTACGGGCACCTCTACGACCTGGTGGGACAGAAGGAGGCGGTCGAGAGCCTGGGCGCCTACTGGTCGCCTTTTCTCAACCCGCCGCCCCTCGTCTGGATCGCGACACCGTTTCTCGCGTTGCCGTTCCAGGTGGCGATCGTGCTCTGGACGGGCCTCCTGTTCGCGGCCGCCCTTTTCGCGTGGTGGCTGGTCGCGCCGGGCGGCGGTCTGACCCGCGCCGCCCACCTGGCGCTCTTTCTCGGCCTGTTCCCGACCGCGTTTGGGCTGATGGTCGGGCAGCCGGTCGCGCTGGTGACGGCCGTCCTGGCGGCTTCGTGGTGGCTCGCGGAGCGCCGGCGCCCCGTGCTCGCCGGCCTGGTGCTGAGCCTGATCGCGCTCAAGCCGCAGCTGGCGCTCCTCGTGCCAATCTGCCTGCTGGTGGCCGGACGGACGCGCGTCTTCGCGGCCTGGCTCGCGGCGACTGCCGTGATCGGAGTGGTCGCGCTGGCACTCCTGGGCGGTGACGGCCTTCAGCGCTACCGCGACGTCCTGTCCATGGCGTCGCAGTGGGAGCCCACGAGGCGCTACGCGATCGCCGGCCCGCTCGGTCTGGGGCCTCAGGTCTACGCGGTCGAGGTGCTGGTGGTCGGGGTGGCGGTGTTCGCGGCGTGGCGGAACAGGCACCACGACATCGGCCGGCTTTACGCGACCGGCGTCCTCGCGTCGCTGCTCTTCACGCCGTACGTCGGGTTTCAGGACTTCGCGATGCTCGTAGTCGCGGGCTGGCTCCTCGTCCGCTCGGGTGCCACGCCGGTGCAGGTCGGCCTGATGCTCGTGGGTTATGCGCTGCTCGAGCTGGCCCTCATCGTCCTTGCGGTTCCGATCCTGCTCGCCGAGGCGGCCCTTCTGTTGAGCCTTGCCTGGCCCGGGCCCCAGGCGCAGAGCATTGTCGGGACTCCGCGCGGCAGCCGCTCGGACTCGGCCGCCGCCTGAATCGACCGCGCATAGAATCCGGCCGTGTTCACGCCGGATGATCGCGAACGTCTCAGGACCGCCCTCGTTCAGGCGGCACGCTCTGACGGCCGGATCTCCGGAGCCGCGCTGACGGGATCGGCTGTGGGCGGAACGGAAGACCGCTGGTCCGACGTCGACCTGGCTTTTGGTGTCGCGGATGGAGCGTCCCTCGACGACGTGCTGGGCGATTGGACCGCTCTCATGTACCGGGATCAAGGCGCCCTGCATCACTTCGACGTCCAGGTTGGCAAATGGACATATCGGGTGTTTCTGCTGGTCAGCACGCTGCAGGTCGACCTCGCTTTCGTACCCGAGGCCGAATTCGGCCCGAGGGCGCCGACGTTCCACGTGGTTTTCGGAGCGGCGGTCGAGCTGCCCAAACCTGCGGCGGCCCGGGCGGAGCTCCTGCTTGGCTGGGGATGGCTCTACGCGCTCCACGCCCGCTCATCGATTCAGCGGGGCAAGCAATGGAGCGCGGAGTACATGGTCAGCGGACTGCGGGACCAGGTCCTGGCGATGGCTTGCCTTCGGCACGGCCTGCCCGTCTCGGAAGCCCGCGGCATCGATCGACTTCCAGTCGAAGTCGTCCGCCCGCTCGAAGCTGCGCTCGTCCGCTCGCTCGAACGCGACGAGCTCCGCCGCGCGTTTCGCGTTGCGATGGCCGGCCTGCTCGGGGAGGCTCGCTACCTCGACAGCGACCTGGCGGAGCGCCTGGAGCCGGCGCTTCAGGAGCTGGCGGCCGGTTAGGCCGCGTGGCTGGTCCCCCGCTGGAGCCGACGGTGGGATTCGAACCCACGACCTGCCACTTACGAGGCGGCTGCTCTGCCAGCTGAGCTACGTCGGCGATTTCACCAAATGTCGCGAAAAATTTGGCGATGCGAAGAAACCCTAGGCTAACATCGGGTCGGGGATGCGAACACTCGACGTCGAACGACTCGCGACCGGCGACTATGCCCTGATCAAGCCACTTCTCGTCGAGCTGCACCTCGGCGAGCAGGTCCACTACTCCGACCATCCGCAGCTTCCACGCGAGGAGATCGAGCGCTACCTGACACAGATCCCCTCCGCGTTCCGGGGCGAGAACGTCATCTACGCGGCGCGCGACGAAGGCGGCCAGGTCGTCGGCTTCTGCTGGATCGTCCTGTACGACCCGGGCACGGGACTGGAGGGCGAGGTCGCGGAGCTGTACGTCGCCGAAGGCCACCGCGGCCAGGGCATTGGCGAGATGCTCGTCCGCCAGGCGGTGCGGCTGTTCGCGGAGCGCCGGGTCACCCTGGCGTACGTGTGGACGCGACCTGACAACGACGCGGCGGTGAAGCTCTATCGGTCGGCAGGCTTCGAGGCCAACCGCCAGCTGGTCCTGACCTGGTACCCGACCGAGCCCGCGAACCAGCACTAAGCCGCCCGGCGGTCCGCACTTAACATCGTCTCCATGCGTCCTGTGCTGGGCCGGATCTTCGTGGTCACCGCCGTGCTGCTGGTCGCGGGACTGGTCGCCGCGGGCGTCACCCTGGCGGTGTTGCGGACTCAATCCCGAACGAACACCCAGCAGGTGAACCTGCAGACGGGCGTGAGCATCACAGAGGACTCGGCCATCATCGCCGCGGCCGGAAAGGCGCGGCCGGCCGTGGTCAGCATCGTGACCCAGCAGCAGCCGACGCTCGTCCGCGGCTCCGGCTACTTAGCTACCAGCGATGGCTACATCGTGACCAACGTCAACGTGATCGTCGGCGCGAGCGGGTTGACGGTCTTGGTTCCAGGCGACACCAGGGCGCACGACGCCAGGCTGGTCGACTACGACTGCCAGACGGGCGTGGCCGTGATCAAGATCGACAAGGTGAGCGGACTTCCGACGCTGGCCTTCGCCGACCCGAACTCGCTCGTCCAGGGCCAGGTCATCGTCGCGGTGGGTGGACCGGTGGACGGCGGCGCGATCACCCCCGCTTACGTGAGCGCGATGCACCGGGTGAACTCCGTCAAGGACCCGGTCAACTTCGGCGGCTCCTTGCAGTTCAGCGACACGATTCAGACCAGCGCCCCGATCGACGGTGGGACCTCGGGCGGCCCGCTCCTGAACGTTGGCAGTCAGGTGGTTGGCATCGCGATGGAGTCGGACGTCACGCGCGCCGGCTTCGCGCTCAACGTAGCCGACGTGCAGGACGATGTCCAGCAGATCCTCCAGACCGGCCAGGTCGTGGTGCCCTCACTCGGCGCAACGACCAGCGACGTCACGTCCGAGACCGCGGCCCTGAACGGCGTGCCACAGGGGAGCCAGATCGTGAGCGTAGACAAGGGCGGACCGGCGACTGGCGCCGGCCTCAAGGCCGGCGACGTGATCACGCAGCTGGACGATGTTCGGCTCGATTCCGCGCACCCGCTTTCGCTGCTGCTCCGGTCGCGATTTCACGCCAACCAGCGCGTGACCGTTACTTACTCGCGAAACGGCGCGTCGACGCAGACCGAGCTGACGTTGACCACCCAGCACCCCACCTGTTCATGACGTCGGTCGTGTCCGGGAGCGTCCGTGGGTGGATCAACGACGCGCTGATCAGGGCCGTCGGCGAGCTGGGTGTCGAGGGCGACATTCCGGACCTGGAGCTGGGCCGGGCGAAGATGCCAGGGCACGGCGACTACGCAAGCTCAGCGGGCATGAAGCTGGCACGGGTGCTGCGGCAGGACCCGAAGGCGATCGCGGCGCGGATCGCGGGGTCGGTGCAGGTGGCCGAGGGGGCGGCAACGGCGGAGGCGGCCGGCGGATACGTCAACTTCCGGCTGGCCGACGCATGGCTTCAGCGCCTGGTCGGGCGCGTCGAACCGCGCTATGGTGCGCGCGACATCGGCCGCGGGGAGCGGTTGCAAGTCGAGTTCGGCAGCGTCAATCCGACCGGACCGCTGCACATCGGACACGGCCGAGGGATCACGCTCGGCGATTCGATGTGCCGCCTTCTCGAGTTCACCGGTCATTCGGTGCAGCGCGAGTACTACGTCAACTCCGACAACACGCAGACCCGCCGGTTCGGCGCGTCCGTGTACGCGCGGCTGCATGGGCTGGAGCCGCCCGAGGGCGGCTACACGGGCGACTACGTCCAAGAGCTCGCGGAGATGGCGCGCCATGACCTGCCCGGCATCGACATGCTGCCCGAGGAAGAGGCAGAGCCGAAGCTGCGGATGTACGCCATCGACAAGATGGTCGAGCGGATCAAAGCGACTGTCGCGCGAGTCAATGTGCGCTACGACGAGTGGTACTACGAGAACCGACTGTGGGAGTCAGGCCTCCCCCAAACGGCCATCGAGAGGCTGCGCGAGTCCGGACACATCAAGGAACGCGACGGCGCGCTGTGGTTCGGCGAGCCGGACGATACAGAGGAAGACCGCGTCGTCATTCGGGCCAACGGCCAGCCCACGTACTTCGCTTCAGACCTGGGCTACCTGCTCAGCCGCTTCGAGCAGCGTGGATTCAACCGCGTCGTCGAGGTATGGGCTGCGGATCATCACGGCTACGTGCCTCGGATGAAGTCCGCGGCCGCGGCGCTCGGCTTCGACCATCAGAAGCTGGTGATCATCCTCCACCAGATGGTCAACCTTAAGGATGGCGCCACGCGCAGCGGACTAAAAGTCAAGATGTCGAAGCGCGCCGGGCGCTTCGTCACGCTCGACGAGCTGGTCGATCGGGTCGGAAGCGACGCCGTGCGCTACTTCTATTTATTGCGATCACCCGACACCACGATCGAGTTCGACCTCGAGCTGGCGGTGACGCAGGGCAACGAGAACCCGGTCTACTACGCGCAGTACGCGCACGCGCGGCTGTCCAACGTGGAGGCGACCGCCGGCGAGCGGCATACGCGGCTTCCCGAAGAAGCCAACGTGGGCCTGCTGACCCATCCGTGGGAGCTCGACGTGGCTCGGCAGATCGCGTTCTGGCCCGACGTGGTCGAGGACTCGACCTCTCTCCTCGAGCCCCACCGCATTCCTTATTACGTGCACGACCTGGCGACAGCGGTTCACCGCTTCTACCACGCGGGCAACGCTCAAAGCGAGCATCGCGTCGTGGTCGACGATCCCGAACTGACAAGGGCGAGGCTGGAGCTGTGCCGGGCGGCGCGTCACACTTTGAAGACGGCGCTCGACCTGATGGGGGTCAGCGCGCCCGAAAGGATGTAGGAGCAAAAGGCAGTGGACGTCACCTGGCTTGGACACGGCTGTTTCCGTTTGCGTGGTCGCGGCGCGGCGGTGGTCACGGACCCATACCCGCCCGTGATCGGACTGAAGCTTGCGCGCATGGACGCCGAGGTCGTGACGGTCAGCCACGAGCACGAGAACCACAGCTATACGCAGGTGGTGCGCGACGGCGCCTACGAGATCCGCGGTCCCGGCGAGTACGAGGTTGCCGGGGTGAGCGTGATCGGCGTGCCGACATATCACGACGCCGACAAGGGCGTGAAGCACGGCCGCAACACCGTCTACCTCATCGAGATCGACGACGTGCGTATCTGCCATCTCGGCGACCTGGGCCACAAGCTCGACGACGCCGAAGCGGAGGCGGTTTCGTCACCTGACGTCCTGCTCGTGCCGGTCGGCGGGCGCACCGCGATGAACGCCGCCCAGGCGGCCGAGGTCGTGCGGCAGCTCGAGCCGAGGTACGTGGTGCCAATGCACTACGCGATCCCGGGCCTGAAGCTGCAGCTCGATCCGATCGACAGGTTCCTCAAGGAGATGGGGGTGACGGCATCCGAGGCGCAGCCGAAGCTCTCCGTGCAGAAGTCGTCCGTCTCGGAGTACGAGACGAAGGTCGTGGTGCTGGAGCCCAGGGCAGAGCCAAAGGTTTAGCAACCGGCCGTCTCCGGTAACATTTGAAAAACCGCCCTGGAGGTCGTCCATGTCGAAGTACGTTTTCGTGACCGGGGGTGTCGTCTCCTCCCTAGGCAAAGGAATCACCGCGGCGTCCATCGGGAACATCCTGAAGGCCCGCCACCTCACCGTCTCCCTACAAAAGCTCGACCCGTACCTCAACGTCGACCCCGGCACGATGAGCCCGTACCAGCACGGAGAGGTATTCGTCACGGACGACGGCGCGGAAACCGACCTCGACCTCGGGCACTATGAGCGGTTCGTCGACGAGAATCTGACCGTCGCGTCGAACGTGACGACCGGAAAGATCTACCAGGACGTCATCGCGCGCGAGCGGCGCGGCGATTACCTCGGCGCCACCGTCCAGGTCATCCCGCACGTCACGAACGTGATCAAGGAAAAGATCCTCCGCGCGTCCAAGGACCCGCAGGCCGACGTGGTCGTGGTCGCGGTGGGTGGGACCGTCGGAGACATCGAGAGCCTCCCGTTTCTCGAAGCCATCCGCCAGCTGAAGAACGACCTCGGGCGACAGAACGTGTTTTACGTCCACTGCTCCTTGGTGCCGGTGGTGCGCGGCCAGGAGATGAAGACCAAGCCGACCCAGCACTCGGTCCAGGCCCTGCGAGCGATCGGTATCCAGCCCGACGCCATCATCTGCCGCTCCGAGCTGCCGATCGACAACGACCTCAAGGAGAAGATCACGCTGTTCACCGACGTGCCGCGCGATGCGGTGGTTTCGGTGCCCGACGTCAAGTCGATCTACGAGGTGCCGCTGATGCTCGAGGCGGCCGGCCTGGGCAAGGTGATGGCGAAGCATTTCGAGCTCGATGACGCGGCGCACGTTCCCGACAACGAGCCGTGGATCAGGCTGGTCGACCGGATAAAGCACCCGCGCGCTTCGGTGCCGATCGCAATCGTCGGCAAATACATCCAGCTCCCGGACGCGTACCTGAGCGTCATCGAGTCGCTGCGCCACGCCGGGATCTACCACGGACTTGGCATCGACATCCACTGGGTTTCATCCGAGAGGCTCGACGCCGGCGACTCATCTCCGCTGATGGGGGTGGCCGGCATCGTGGTCCCGGGTGGATTCGGTTATCGCGGCATCGAGGGCAAGGTGCAGGCGTCGCGCTACGCGCGCCACAACCGGATCCCGTACCTAGGGCTCTGCCTCGGGATGCAGTGTGCGGTCATCGACTTCGCGCGCGAGAAGCTGGATGCTCCGGACGCCAACTCGACGGAGTTCGCCGCATTCACGTCCACACCGGTGATCGACCTCCTGCCCGAGCCGCGAAACGTCGACCAGATGGGCGCATCCATGCGACTCGGCCTGTACCCGTGCAAGCTCACCCCTGGTTC
>WNGQ01000515.1_pt1 | contig 39634 bp, 39 predicted proteins | sample 5407661 | NCBI WGS metagenome assembly WNGQ01 (sample SAMN13153382, study PRJNA577476) | soil metagenome | isolation source: 60 cm soil or saprolite under Garry oak tree replicate 2 | place: USA:California | collected 2016-06-15 | reverse complement strand
CTGCAGCCTTGGCGAGCTCGGCCTCGCGGCCCACGAAGCGGGTGAGCGGAATGGGGAGAGTCATGGGGCTCGTAACCCCTCGCAGAGGGCCCTCAGTCTCCCACGAAAATCAACCAGCCACCAGCCCGGAAGATCAACCACCTGGTGGACGTACCGCGCCGCCCCGCGCGGGATTCTCGTCGCATGCGCAGAGCAATGCTGACAACGATCGGAATCCCTCTCTCGGTGGCGACCTCGGCCGACTCAATTCGGTGCAACCTCGTTCAGCGGTGGCGGCGGCAGGGCGAGCGGGCGCAGATCCTGCGCTTCGTCCAGCCTTCTCTGATCGGCTTGATCGACGGCACCATCTCGACCCTGGCGCCGATCTTCGCCGCGGCTTTCCTGGCCGGGTCCCACGCAGCGTTGATGATCGGCCTCGCCGCTTCGATGGGCGCGGCGATCAGCATGGGCCTGTCGGAGGCGCTTTCGGATGATGGTGAGCTGAGCGGTCGCGGAGGCTCGGTCGTTCGTGGTGCCCTCACAGGGATCGCCACCTTCATCGGCGGCACCTTCCACGCTCTGCCTTTCCTGATCAGCGACACCCAGACCGCACTCAAGCTCGCGTACGTCGTGGTGGCGATGGAGCTGATCGCGATCGCCTGGGTCCGCCGGCGCTTCCTGCAGGTCCCCCTCCACCGCTCACTGGTCCAGGTCACCATGGGCGGCTTCGTGGTCGCGACCCTTGGCGCCGTGCTGGGGCACGCCTAGACATGAGCACCAAGGTCAACGGCAGGCGATGGCTGGCCCTCGGCGCGGTCCTCCTGAGCGCCCTGGTTCTCGGGTTGGATTCGACCATCCTTGTCACCGCCCTGCCCACGCTGTCGGCGACGCTGGGCGCCACCACCGACCAGCTGCAGTGGATGTCGACCGCTTATCTGCTTGCGCTGTCCGGTCTGCTCATACCGGCGGGCGTGTTGGGCGATCGGCTTGGGCGGAGGCGAATGATGCTCGTGGCGCTCGTTATCTTTGGTCTTTCTTCGGTCGCCGCGAGCCGGATGACGACAGCCAACGAGCTCATCCTCATGCGCGCCGTGATGGGTGTCAGCGGTGCGTTCATCATGCCGATCTCCCTGGCCGTCCTACCAACGATCTTCTCGGAGCAGGAGCGTCCGCGAGCGATTGCCATCGGCGGCGCCGGAATGTTTCTCGGGCTGCCGCTCGGTCCGCTGGTCGCGGGCTGGCTGCTCACGCACTACGAGTGGGGCTCGATCTTCCTGATCAATGCTCCCATCGTCGTGGTGGCGTTGATCGGCGTCTGGCTCTTCATTCCGGAGAGTCGCGATTCGAACGCCCCTCGCCTTGACTTCGTCGGCGCCGTGCTCGCGATCGCGGGCGTCACGAGCCTTGTGTACGGCGTCATCGAGCAGCCGAGGGTCGGCTGGACCGCACCGACGGTCGCAAGCTTGATCTGCGGAGCAACGCTCCTCGCTGGGTTTACGACCTGGGAGCTGCGGGTGCGCTCGCCGCTGGTCGACCTCCGGCTCTTCCTCAACCCACGCTTCAGCTGGTCGATCGCAGTCTCAGTGGTCATGAACTTCGGCCTGATGGGCGTCCTGTTCGTGTTCACGCCATTCCTGCAGCTCGTCCAGGGCAATGACGCCCAGGCGACAGGCATTCGCCTCCTGCCCTTGATCGCAGGCATCGTCATGGGCGCGGCGGTCAGCGATCGATTGATCCGGCGGCTGGGAGTCCAGGGCATGTTTGCACTCGGCCTCGTGATCTGCGCCGCCGGCATGGCGCTCATGTCTCTGGTTGGGGCCGAGAGTGGATACGGGTTGTTGCTCGTGGCTCTTCCCGTGATCGGAATCGGCAACGCGCTGGCGATGTTCACGGGATTCAACGTCATCCTCGACGTCCTGCCCGAATCGCAGACCGCGGCTGGGACGGCCCTGGCCAGGACCCTCCAGCAGGTCGGCTCCCTGTTTGGCGTGGCGATCATGGGCAGCGTCCTCAACAGCGCCTTTCGAAGCGAGATCGCGGGGCGCATGGCCGGCCTTCCGGCGCATGTCATCGACGCCGCACAAGGCAGCGTGGCAGGAGCAGCCCTGGTCGCAAGCCAGATGCCGGATCCGATCCGAGCTGCGCTGCTCAGCGCTGCTCGCGACGCCTACAGCACAGGGATGAGCGACGTCTTGCGGGTGAGCGCGGGTTTGATGATCGTCGCTGCGCTCTTGATCGCGACGTTCATGCGAAGGTCAGCAGGTTCGGCCTACGATCCTGTGCATGAGCCCAGCGCCGCGTGGCCCAATGCACATGCCCAAGCCGAGTGAGGAGGCGAAGGCGGCATTCGCCCGAATCGTGCCGGACGAGCCGGCGGTCACGCTCAAGCCAATGTTCGGCCAGCTCTCGGCTTTCGTGAACGGCAACATGTTCTGCGGGATCTTCGGTGAGGATTTCTTCGTCCGGCTGCCAGAGCCGGAGATCGAAGGGGTCAAGAAGCAAGGCGGGCGGGATTTCGAGCCGGTCGCCGGGCACAAGATGGGCGGCTATGTGATCGTGCCCGGGAACTGGCGCACGAAACCACCGGCCGAGCTCATCAGTCGCGCGCTCGAAGTCACGCGCCAGATGCCGGCGAAAAAACCTAAGACGCGCTAGCGGCGCTTGCCCTTCTGTGGCGCTGCTTGCTTGGCCGACCTGACCGGTTGCACCGCCTTGACCGGTTGCACCGCCTTGACCGGTTGCACCGCCTTGACCGGTTGTACGGCCTTGACCGGTTGCATCGCCTTGACCGGTTGCGCCACCTTGGCCGCCTGCGCCACCTTGACCGGTTGAGCCGTCTTGGCCGGCTCGGCGAGCCTGACCGGTGCGACCGGCTCTTCGACCTTCAGCGGCTCGGTCACGCGAGGCTCGACCACGACCTTAGCGACGTCGACCACCGGCACGGGTTCGGGCTGGGCCTCGACAGGCCTGGGCGCCGCCTTCACGGTCTTGCCCATCGTCACCTTGCCCGTAAACGTCGCGCCGTCCTCAACCGTGAGCCGCGCCACGCGCACGTCGCCACCGATCAGCGTCGCGGTGCCGCCGACCACCAGGCGGTTGTAGGCGGTCACCTGACCGTTGACCTTCCCGCCGCCCGAGATCTCGATGTCGCCCGTCGCCTCGAGCGTGCCCTCGACCGTGCCCGACACACGAAGGTCGCCCTCGATGTAGAGCTCGCCGACGAGCCGATCCCTGGGCCCCAGGACTACCGAGTTTTTCTGTCCGTTGGAGCCGTTCTCAGTCGGGGCTGATGGCAGCCTACTGGCCCTGGTGCTCAAAGTCGCCCATCCTGACGTGGCCGTTCAGGGTCGCGCCATCGTCGATCTGAAGCCTGCGCACGGCGATGTCACCGCTGAGCCGGGCGTTCTTGGCCAGGGTCAGCTTGTCGCGCGCAGTGACCTGGCCTTCGACCGAACCCTTCAGCGTCACGTTGGCGCCCTCGAGCAGCGCTTTGACGGTTGCGCCACTGGCAACGTCGATGTTGCCGCTGACGCGCACCTCGCCCTCTACGCGGCCGTCGGCGCGAATCGAGCCGTCGTAGATGAGCTTGCCCTCGAGGATGTCCTGCGGTCCCATCTGGAACTGCTTGCGCTCGTCGCGCTTTACCTCACCGTTGTCCGCAGAAGCCTGGCCTTCTGCTACCGCCTCTTGAACGTCCATGCGTCACCCCCGACTTGGAATAGGAGTCCGGCCGCTCGGGATCAGGTGCTAAAGGTTAGCCGTTCTCGGCTGCGATTCGGCGATGGCGGTGTATAGAGTTCGCCAGGCTATACGAGTTTGCTTACTCGAATGCCCTCGAGCGCACGTTCGAATCCCGGCAACGCCCGCTCGACCATCGAATCGTTTCCGGTGAGCGAGATGCGGAACCATCCTGGTAATTCGAACATTCGGCCTGGCAAAACGAATACGTCTTCGTCGGCAAGCTTGCGCGTGAACTCGAGCTCGTCGGCGACTGGTGACCGCACCATCACGTAGAACGTACCTTCGGGTGTGACCGTCTCGTAACCCATCTCGGTGAGTGCGCTCACGACGCGATCTCTACGTCGCTGCATCGCGGTCACGTCGATGATCGCCTTCTCCAGGTCGGCCATCGCGTACTGCATCACCGCGTTCGGGAACGCGTAGCCGAGTGATGCCTGCGAGACGAAAAGGGCGGTGCGCAGCTCTTCGCGGTCGGGCATCGTCGGTGGCATCGCGATGTAACCGAGCCGCTGTCCCGGCGCGACGAGGGTCTTGCCGTATGTATAGATGAGGAAGGACCGGTCGTAATAGCGGACGGGCGAATGAAACTCACGACCGTCGAACAGGATGCGGCTGTACGACTCGTCCGAGATGAGAAAGATCGGTTGATGCGCGGCCTCGAGCACGTGTGCCAGCTGCTCGAGTTCCTCGGGCGTGAGAACGCGGCCGCTGGGGTTGTGCGGAGAGTTGACGATGATCGCGCGCGTCTGCGGGGTGATGTGCCACTCGATGGCGTCGATCGGCAGCTCGAACTGCGGCGGAGTGAAGTCGACGCGCACGGGTTTCGCGCCGAGCGACAGGATCATCGCAACGTAGAAGAACCACGGCGGTGACAGGTAGATGACCTCGTCTCCCGGATCGACCACCGTGCGGAGCGCGGATGAGAGCGCACCAAACGCACCGGTCGTCATCGCGATGTCCCGCGGATCAAAATCGATGCCGACGCGGGTTCGAAGCGATTCGACAGCAACCCTGACCGCGCTCGGGTCGGAGAACTTGTAGCTGAACCAGTCCTTGCTTTTCGGCTCGGCCCATCTCGTCAGGGCCTGCTGGATCTCGGGCAGGGGCATCTCCTGCGGGTTGCCGAATCGAAAGTCGCACGCCTCTGGTCGCATGACCCGCTGGTCGTACATCTCGTCGCCGATAAATGTCAGGACGGGCTCGAGGTACTCCATCATTGCGCGGACCACGCTCGAGAACGCCCTCATACGAACTCTCCCAACAATCCGGTTTGCGTGAGACCCGTCGCGCGAGACATCACGGTGACATACGGCTCGTGGCCGTACCCGCGCTGCAAGAGATGCGGATGCTCGCGGAGCACGATGCGCCAGTTCTCGAGCTGGCTGCGGTGGCAGTCGATGGCACGCAGCTTCATCATCACCTCGTCCGGGTCGAGCTCGAAGACGACATCGACCTTCTCCTGCGGCTGTAAAGACATGGCGTGGTTGCCCGGGGCCAACGACATCGCCTCGCGGTAGAACTCGGTGAGCTGCTGGTCCGCGGCGATGTGATACAGCGCCGGGCGATCGCCCTCGGTCATCGCACCGACCGCAGCGTCGGTGCACGAGCCCATCGCGATGTGGTCAGGATGGCCGTAGCCGCCGTCAGGTCCCCATCCCACGACCGCGCGGGGGCGGAGCTTGGAGATCTCTTCCCAGATGCGCTGCGTGATCTCCTGGCTGTCGGACTGCGATACGCCGCCGTCGGGGTAGTCCCACAGCTCGACGCGGTTCAGAGCGAGGGCCGACGCGGCCTCCTCGAGCTCCTTCGCCCGGATCTCCGGCAGGTTCTCTTTCTTCGCGCCCGGCGGTTTGCCCATCCAGCCCGCCTCGCCGTACGTAGCGCAGATCAGATGCGTCGCGACTCCGGCCCGCGTGTGGCGAAGGATCAAGCCGCCGGTGCCCATCGATTCGTCATCGGGATGCGCCAGCACGACGAGCAGGCCTCCCTTCTGCTCTTCCATGGCGAACTAGGGTAGGCGGTCTTCGATCTCCCACGCGTGGTCGAGCGCGTGCCAGGCGATGCGGCGAATCGCGTAGGGCACCGGCCATTTCGCGTCGGGAGTCGGTTTGAGCAAGCCCTCACGCAGCGCCGTGCGGTCCGGCGCCTTGAGGCGCGCGCCGATCATCCGTGAGTACCCCCACTCGGATTCGAGCACGTGCGCGTACATCTTGTCCCGGTCTCGGCCGCCCCCGCGCGGTCCTTTGCGCAGCTCCTGTGGCGCCTTGGCGACCACCTGATCGAGATATTTCCAGCAGGCGTCGAGCAGCGCGACCATGCGCTCGAGCTGCCTTCTGGTCACGGGTCTGGATTCTGTCTTTGCCGGGATGCCGGGCGCGCCGAAATCGGTGGTGGCGCTGCCCTTTGCGCGCTCGAGGACTTCGAAGTCGGTTGCGTCCTTGGGCAAGTCGATGCGGGCCAGCCTGGCCACGCGCGCATAACGCGGCGCGTAGAGAGCCAGCTTCTGGAGCGCGTTCGACTCATCCTTGTCCGTGCGACACCACCCGGGCCAGTCCGCGGCGCTCGCAAAAACACGCTTGGCGCCTACCTCGAGGTAAACGCCAATGCGCGCGCTCACACGCCGGAGCTTAGCGGCGGACGGGCTTCAGTTCGTCGCGGTCGTACTTGCGGCGGGTGATGGACAGGCGGCGTTCTCGGCTGCCTCCTGGGCCGCGGTCTCAGCCTTCTCGTGGGCGGCGTCCTCGTTGGAATGGCCGCCGCACGGGTGGCCGCCGGGCCCGCCGGGACGGGCCGTGCCGTTGTTCTCGGCCGCCTCCTGGGCAGCGGTCTCCCCCTGCTCATGAGTCGCGCTTTCATTCGAGTGGCCGGCCGGAGAGGGCGAAGCTGCCGCGAGGGCGGGCGTGAGCGTGGTTCGGGCCAGCACGGTGGCGCCCACCACTCCGCCGAACACCATCGCCGCGGCGATGACAGACGCAAAGAAAATGACGCGTGTTCGATTCATGCCACGGATGTTCTTCGGTCAACCTCAAAACGAGCTTGGATTCCGATGTGAGTTTTGAGGCGGGACTATCTTTAGGGCCTCTGTGAAGGTCATCGAGCCCGCGACCGAGAAAGTGCTGGCCGACATAACGGAAGCCAGCGTCGAAGACGCTGACCGCGCGGTCGCCCGAGCGAAGGCGGCCTACCCGGCCTGGCGGGCGGTGACGCCACACGACCGGGCCCAGCTGCTGCGGCGATTCGCAGCGGCGGTCGAAGGTGCTGCCGAGAAGCTCGCCCAGCTGGAGGCGCGCAACGTCGGCAAGCCGATCAGCGATGCACGAGGCGAGGTCGGCATGGTCGTCAACGTCTTCAACTATTACGCCGGCGCGCCGGAGCGGCTGCTGGGCAATACCATCCCGGTCGCGGGAGGCGTCGACATGACGTTTCGCGAGCCGCTCGGGGTGGTCGGGCTGATCGTCCCCTGGAACTTCCCGATCGCCATCGCTTCCTGGAAGGTCGGACCGGCGCTCGCCGCGGGCAACACGGTGGTGCTGAAACCGGCCGGTTTGACGCCCATGACCGCGCTCGAGCTGGAGCTGCTGGCGCTGTCGGCCGGCATCCCCGAAGGCGTGCTCAACGTCGTGGTCGGCGCTGGGCGGACGGTAGGCGAGCGGCTGGTGGAGCACCCGGACGTGGCCAAGATCGCGTTCACGGGGTCGACTGACGTCGGCCGGCGCATCGGCGCGCTGGCTGCGGAGTCGATCAAGCGCGTCACCCTCGAGCTCGGTGGCAAGTCGGCCAACATCGTGTTCGCGGACGCGGACATCGAGAAGGCCGCGGCGTCGGCGCCGCTGGCTGTGTTCGGGAACGCAGGCCAGGACTGCTGCGCGCGGTCGCGGATCCTGGTCGAGCGCTCGGCCGTGGAGCGATTCATGTCCGCTCTGGAGAAGGCAATCAAGGCGCTGCGGGTGGGCGATCCGCTCGACGAGGCGACGGAGATGGGGCCACTGATCTCGGCGGACCATCGAGCGAAGGTCAGCGCATATGTAGAGGACGGGGCGCACGTCGCCATTCGCGGCAGCGCGCCGAGCGGTCCGGGGTTCTGGTTTCCGCCGACGGTGCTGTCGCCCGTGTCGCCCGGCGACCGCGCCGCACGGGAGGAGATCTTCGGGCCGGTCGCCGCTGTGATCCCGTTCAGCGACGAGGACGAGGCGATTCGCATCGCCAACGACACGATCTACGGGTTGTCGGGCTCGATCTGGACGTCCAATGTGGGGCGCGCGCTGCGCGTCGCCCGCGGGCTCGAGACCGGGACGATCTCGATCAACTCCAACACCTCGGTCCGTGTGACGACGCCTTTCGGAGGATTCAAGCAGTCTGGCATCGGTCGCGAGCTGGGACCGAGCGCGCTAGACCACTACACGGAGCTGAAGAACGTCTTCCTCTCGACGAGCTGAGGTGGTGCGGGCGATCGGAGCCTGGCGGCAACCTGTAACCCCCACGGGGCGTAAGGCGGGTTCCCCCAATGTTGTCAGCGGGCCGCTCGCAGCCTCCGGCGCGCTAATACGCCGATGCTCGTTATCGCAACCACGAGCACTCCGACGTAGATGAATGGACTGTCACCAGCGCCCCAACTCGCTGTCGCCAGGAACGTCGTCACGAGTGCTACCAACCCAGCCACCCCCGCGACCCACCAGCGACCGATGAGAATGCCGACGACGGCTGCGGCCGCTGCGACGAGCACCGTAGTCATCGCAGGGAAGCTTACGGGGTGCAAGTTTGGAGCGGGCGATGGGAATCGAACCCACGTAACCAGCTTGGAAGGCTGGCGCACTACCATTGTGCTACGCCCGCTTTTCGTAGAAGGTGGTAGCCCGTACGGGATTCTAGGCAACGCCAGCTACTGGACCTAAGGCAGGTCCGCCGCGTTCAGCTCATGCCATCAACGCAGGCGCAGGCCGGAACTCGTCCGGAAGCGCAGTTCCAACCTCACCTGAAGCCACCTCGACGATCTCGGACTTGAGCGGGCCGAGAATGGCCAGGAGTTCGTCCTGCTCAGCCTTCGGGACCTTGAATTGACTCAGCGTCGCGACCAGATCCTCGACCAGGGCGTTGAACTCCCCGTTCGTGACCTTCATCCCCGCGTGCGCCTCCTTCATGCCGCGCCCGTTGTAGTGACATGGACCACCAGTCGCCTCGCAGACCTGGTCGATGAGCATCTTCCTCAGGCGCGCAAGATCTGTCCGCGCGAACTTCAGGTTGATCCGGTCGTCTGCGGCCACCCGATCCCTGAAGGTTTCGACCACCGCCGTGATGGCGTCGAGTCCGCCAAGTCGCTCGTACAGCGTCTTTTCCATGGCTCCTCCACCCCTACGAATCGTGTTCGTCTCGACTATTGGCCCTTCGCGCCAGGGTGTCAATAGCCGACCGGTTGGTAGCCCGTACGGGCTTACAGGCAAGGCTAGCGAACACGAGCCTTGCCCGTGGCCGAAACGGCCGTCAAACCCGCGGGATGGCGAACTACCATAGGCACCAAAAGGGCGGTGCCCACTGCGACCGCCCGACAGGCATTGACCAAACTGTCTGGTGTCATGCGGCCCGGCCTCACGCTTCTGACTGTGGTCGTCTTCGCAGCATGCTCCAGTTCATCGCCAACGAACGTTGCCCCAAGTGCGACACCTACTGTCTGCCATGGCGGGACAACTCCTGAGCGCGGCGAAGGGCCGTATCACAAATCTGGATCGCCTGAGCGAACATCGCTTCTCGAACCAGGCATTGTCGGTACCCCGTTCGTCCTTACTGGGCATGTGCTAACGCGTTCATGCCAACCGATCGTCGGTGCTGTCCTCGACTTCTGGCAGGCGGACGGCAATGGTGTTTACGATTCGACCGGCTACAGTCTCCAGGGTCACCAGTCGACTGACGCGCACGGTCGATACCGGCTGGAAACTGTGATCCCGGGCGAGTATTGGCAGCACATCCACGTCATGGTTCAAGCTCCAGACGGCCGCACCCTCTTCACCCAGCTTTACCTGTTTCCGAACGCGCCCCGCAACCAACCCAACCCACTCTTCGAGAAGGCTCTGGAGATCAAGACGAATGGCTCGGACGGCTACTTTGATTTCGTCCTTGATGAGGATTAGTCGGAAACAAGTCATCGCTCCGCGACGCGTGAACGGAGGCTGGGACACTAAGGTCCCGCGTCTGGATATCAGGAGTAGCCCGTACGGGATTCGAACCCGTGATCTCCGGCTTGAAAGGCCGGCGTCCTGGTCCACTAGACGAACGGGCCGAATTTACCGAGTAATGCGCCCTGTGCGCGCCCGGGGTTGGAATTATGCCGACACGCCCGTTGTCGAAAGCCCGATGGTGGGCGGCGAGGGTCTCGAACCCCCGACCTCCAGCATGTCAAGCTGGCGCTCTTCCAGCTGAGCTAGCCGCCCCTGTCCTTTTGGGACCCTCCGGTAAGGGAGGGGTGGGCGACTTATTGTAGGAGCGTGGCTCCATACATCGGCCGGCGCATGCGCCGCGTCGAAGACGAGCGACTGATCAAAGGCCGCGGTCGTTTCGCAGGGGACATCAAGCTCGACGGGCTCGTCCACGTCGCCTTCTGCCGCTCGACCCTTCCCCACGCGCGTATCCTCGCGGTCGACACGTCGGTCGCGAAATCGATGCCCGGCGTCCTCACGGTGTGGACGGCTGAGGATTTGCCCGAGGTCGCGGCCGGACTCACCGACTGGGTGCCTCAGGACGTGGAGGCCCGGGGACGGCCGGTCTTGAATCGAGACGAGGTCAACTACGTCGGCGAACTGTTCGCGGTCGTCGTCGCTGAGACCGCATACCAGGCGCAGGATGCCGTCGAAGCAACGATCGCGGAGATGGATCCGCTGCCCGCCGTCGGTGACGTTCTGTCGGCCACCGCTTCGGGCGCTCCGACCGTGCACGCGGACATGAAGGGCAACGTCGCGCGCACCCATGTGACGGCATACGGAGACGTCGAGTCAGCGTTCGGTCCTGGCAACGTCACTGCTCAGCTCCGTCTCACAACTTCGCGCGTGGCGGGAGCAGCGATGGAGCCGCGTGCGGTGACGGCAGCTCCGGACCCGGACACTGGCGGGTTGAAGGTCTGGACGTCGACGCAGAACGTGTTCGGCGTGCGCGAGGCGATCGCGGGTGCGTTGGGACTCGACGATGAGAAGGTGCGCGTGGTCGCCGAGGATGTCGGCGGCGGATTCGGCGCCAAAGGCAGTGCGTTTCCGGAAGAGGTCCTCGTTGCTCTCGCCGCCTGGCGGCTGAAACGGCCTGCCCAGTGGATCGCCTCGCGCAGCGAAGACGGGTCGACCACGGCGCAAGGGCACGGATCGGTGATCGAGCTCGAAATCGCCGCCGACCGCGACGGCAAGCTGCGCGGCCTGCGCGGAAGGGTGCTGCACGACCTCGGGGCCTATGCTGCGTCCGGCTCGGGCCAGCCCGACATCATCGTGTCGCACATGCTGTCCGCCTACGTGCTGCCCGCGATGAGCATCGAGGCGCAGCTCGTCTACACGAACGCGGTGCCGGGCGGTTTCATTCGCGGCGGCGGCCGGCCGCTGGGCAACTACGGGATGGAGCGCGTGATGGACCAGCTGGCGCGCGCTCTCGACGTGGCGCCGGCGGAGCTGCGGCGGCGGAACCTCGTCCAGCCGGACCAGATCCCGTTCACGACCGGGTATCCGGCGGGACGGCGCGGACTCGTCTACGACAGCGGCGACTATCCGAAGCTGCTCGAGCTGACACTGGAGCGGCTGGGCGACGTCGCGCATGACGGAGCACGCGACGGCCGGCTGATCGGCGTCGGGGTGGCGTGCTGCGTCGAATCGACCTCATTTGGCGGTCACGAGCCGGCGAGGCTCCGGGTGGACAAGGACGGCAGCGCGCATCTTTATGTCGGCTCGACGCCGCAGGGCCAGGGCCATCAGACGATGGCCGCGCAGGTCGCGGCGGACCGGCTCGGCTGGCCGATCGAGAAGATCTCGGTCACCGTTGCCGACACGACTCACGTCCCGTTTGCGCTGCTGACCGCGGGCAGCCGCAGCGCGGTCCAGGTGGGCAACGCGGCGTCGAAAGCCGCGACCGCGCTGCGCAAGCAGCTGCTCGAGCGCGCGGGCGAGGTCCTGGAGGCCGACGCCTCGGACATGGTGCTCGAGGACGGCGTGATCGGCGTGCGCGGGGCGCCTTCGAAACGAATCCCGGCCACAGACGTGATTCCGGACACAGGGCTCGAGGTTTTGGAGACGTTCGATCCGAAGCGCCCGCTGACCTTTGCGAGTGGATGCCACGCGGCCGTGGTCGCGGTCGACCCAGAGACCGGCCAGGTCGAGGTGCTCCGCTACGTCATCGCGCACGACACGGGCAAGGCGATCAACGAGCTGATCGTGGAAGGCCAGATGCACGGTGGCTACGCGCACGGACTTGGCTACGCGCTGTTCGAGGCTGCGGTCTATGACCCCGACGGCGGCTACCGCACGCCGAGCTTCCTCGACTACTCGATCGTGAGCGCGGGCGAGGTTGGCGCCGCGCCAGAGTTGTTGCACATCGAGACGCCGACCGACGCCAACCCCGAAGGGTTCAAGGGCGCCGGCGAGAGCGGCACCATTCCAGTGCCGGCTGCGATCTCGGCCGCCGTGGAGGACGCGCTGCGGAAAAAGAATCCGGAGGCGGTGGTCGACCGTCTTCCGATCACGTCCGACCGAATCGTGCAGATCCTGAGCTCGTAGCCCTGTCGACTGACCCGCGGTCGACGACGTCTCCGATCAACGCGGGCGGCGTCAACTGGCGGCGGAACCTGGCCGCGCTGTGGTTCGCCGAGTTCGCCGCGATATTCGGCTTTAGCTTTGCGTTTCCGTTCCTTTCGATCTTTCTCAACAGGGACCTCGGCGTGCCCGCGGGGCGGGAGCTCGACCTGTGGACGGCCGCAGCGGCGAGCGTCTCGGGACTGTCGATGGCGGTGGCGAGCCCGATCTGGGGCGTGCTCGGCGACCGGTTCGGGCGCAAGCCGATGCTGCTGCGGTCGATGCTCGGCGGAGCGATCACGGTCGGGTTGATCTTCTTCGCCCAGAATCCGCTGCAGCTCGTGCTCCTGCGGTTTCTGCAGGGGGCGACCAGCGGAACGGTGGCCGCGGCGACGTCCCTGGTTGCGGCCGAGACGCCGCGCTCGCGGGTTGGGTGGGCGCTAGGTGTTGTGACCTCGGCGGTTGCGCTGGGCGGCGCGATCGGGCCGGTGGTCGGTGGGTTGGCGGGCGATCTGTTGGGGCTGCGACTGGTGTTTCTATTCGGTGGGATCGCTCTGCTGCTCTCGCTGCTACCGGTCATCCTCGTCGTGCGCGAGAGCCCGCAGGCGCCGCGCTCGGGTGCGCGGCTTGGCACGCTGGCGGTGATCGATCAGCGGCCGGGACTCAAACGCGCGCTGGCGGTGCTGATTGGATCGCAGGGATTGATCAGCGTGTGCAACTCGGCGACCCAGCTTCTCGTCGTGCTGCGGCTCCTGGAGATGATCTCTTCGGGCGTGTCGTTCGTGAGCGGGTTGGGGTTCGGCCTGGCGGGCCTCTGCAGCAGCGCGGCCGCGGTGGGCTACACGCGCGTGACCCGGCGGATGGGTTACGTGCGAACCGCAGCGGCGGCGGCCGGGTTGGTGGCCTGCGCGGTCGGGTTGATCGGCATCGCACCGTGGGTTGCCCTGGTGGTGGTCGGGGTCGCGTTGAACGGTCTGTTCAGCGGCGTCGTGCTGCCGGCGACGGCCAGCATGATCGGGCTCGAGACGCCACACGATGCGCAGAGCACGGTGTTCGGTCTGAACGCGAGCTCGGTGGCGTTCGGTTTCTTCCTCGGGCCGTTGATCGCGGGGCCGGTCGCCGCAACGTCGAGCGTGCAGGCGTCTTTGCTTGTGATCGCGGGCCTGGCGATCCTGCTGGCGGTGCTCCTAGCGACCAGCGCACGAGAGCCGGCTCGGTGATCGGCTGCATCCGCGAGCGGGTGGGGTTAGTAGGTGGAGGCTGCCGGAGCGGTTTTTTGGCTCAGCGCAGAGGCGAGAACGGTTTCAAGTGCTCCAGGTCGGTCTCGTCGATACGCGCGAACAGGGCCGCGTCGTCACTGCGGTCGAGAAACCGCCGGGGCAGGATGACCTCGTGTTTCAGCAGTCCCTCCGGCAGCAGCACCACCCCGACCAGCTGATCACCGTCGAACAGCACATCCTTGACCGTACCGAGCTTCCTGCCGGTGCGGCCCAGCATCACATTCTCGCCGCCGTCGATCTCGAGCTGGCTCGCGGGCTTCTCAGCCACCTGCTCGAGCCAGTGCGGGACCTCGGGTCCCTGGCCGAGCACGCCGGCCTCGTCCTCGAGCTCCTCGCCGAGGGTCTCACCGCCCTTCTCGCGGAACTGGATGTACGGCTTGAGACGCCGGACCTGGTCGGCGCTCAACCGTAGATCCACGCGGTCGTGGTTCACCGACTTGACCGCGCGTTTCGGGACGATGAATTCGTCCGCGATCAAGAACGATCCCGGCGACAGAAGGTGCCCGGAAAACAGGCCGGTCTCCTTGACAACAAGCGACCTGAGGCCGTAATCCGAGTCGACCAGCACGTGCACGAGGCTGCCCACGTGGCGGTCATCGGCCGAGTAGACGGTGGCCCCGAGATGAAAGTCTTCCCTCTCCACGCCGCCTAAGGGTATTCCTCTAATGTGGAGCGTCGCGCCATGGAACAGCTTACCGGGCCTCCATCGAACATCATCGACGCGACCAAGAAATACTCGGTCACCGTGCGCACCTCGCGCGGCGATTTCGTGATCGCGCTGGTCGACCCCAGGGTGGCGCCGCAGACCGTCAACAACTTCGTCTACCTCGCGCAGAACCACCACTACGACGGGCTCACCTTTCACCGTGTGGTTCCCGGGTTCGTGGTCCAGGGCGGCGATCCGCTCGGCAACGGTACCGGCGGCCCGCGGTACAAGCTGCCGGACGAGTCAAATCCGTCGCAATGGCCACGCGCAACTGTGGGCATGGCCTCCAGCGCCGCGGGCGTCAGCGGGTCGCAGTTCTTCATCACGCTCGGCGACGCCCCGTTCCTCGCCACCAACGGCGTGTACAACCACTTCGGTGAGGTCACGTCGGGGATGGACGTCGTGGACAAGATCCAGGTCGGCGACACGATGCGCTCGCTCGACGTCTCCGCCTCGTGAGGAGGACCCTCCTCAGCGCCTTCGCCCTGACCGCATTTGCGGCGGCTGCGTGCGGCTATGCCGATCCTTACGCCGGCAAGCCGCCCATCGCGAACGAAAGCCCGGGACCTTCCTCGTCGCCGAGCGTCTCGCCTGGCGCTGACGACTTCAACACCTGCAAGAACGCGTCCGCGATCACGTACCCGGACGGGCTGAAGGTCGGGGACCTGGTGGTCGGCAAGGGCGAGGTTGCGGTAAAGGGTCAGAACGCGACGATGCAGTACACGGGCTGGTTGACCAACGGGCAGCCGTTCGACTCGAGCCGTCAGTCGGGTCGCACCCCGTTCACCTTCCAGATCGGTTCGGGGCAGGTGATCGGTGGATGGGACGAAGGCGTGCCGGGGATGAAGGTCGGAGGGAAGAGGTGTCTCACGATTCCGCCGGCGATCGGTTACGGAACCAGCGGCCAGACCAACCCATCGACAGGCGCCGTGATCATCCCGCCCAACGCGACCCTGATCTTCGAGATCGAGCTGACCAGCGTAGCCCCAGGACCGAGCCCGTCACCATCACCCAGTCCGTCACCATCGCCCAGCCCGTCTAAATGAGGCCCGCGCGCGGCTAGGTAACGGTCAGCGTCCCTTTCATCCCAGAGGCCTCATGGCCTTGCTGGGTGCAGTAGATGGTGTAGGTGCCGGGCGCGATGTCATTCACGTCGAACTCCATCGAGTCGCCCGCCGAGACCAGCTCGCTGATCGCAAGGCGGTTGTTGCTGCTGTCGCGGATCGCCATGTCATGCGCCACGTTGCCCGAGTTCACGAGCCAGAAGACAACCTTCCCATGCGCGACCGTGATCGAAGAAGGGTCGAACTTGAATTCGCTGAGCGTCACCTTGGTCGAGCCTGCCGGCTGTGACGCGCCACTGCCGCATCCCGCGAGTAGAGCCATCGCGAGAATCCCCACCGCCACCGCCCTCATCTGAACGCCGTCACCCCCAGGTACAGGATTCCGAACAGGAAAATCCACACCACGTCGACGAAGTGCCAGTACAAAGTAACCGCTGCGGGGCCGACGTGATTCCGCGACGAGAACTGGCCGCGTGAGGCGCGATACAGGATGAGCGTAAGAAGGATCAGTCCACCCAGCACGTGCGCGCCGTGGAATCCGGTCATGGTGAAAAAGGCGCTGGCGAAGGTGTTGGCGGTGAGGTTCAGGCCTCGGCCGAACGCCTGGATGAACTCGTAAAGCTGGCCGAACTCGAATCCGAGGCCAAGGGCGATGGTCACGATCTGGAGGAAGAAGAATCGCGGACGGTTGTCGTGGGCGAGCGCGTCGAGCGCGAAGTGGCAGGTCACGCCGCTGGACAGCAGCACGATGGTGTTCACGAACGGGATAGGCCACCAGTTGACGTAGAACTCGGGCCGGCTCGCCGGCGGGGCGGGCGGCCAGTGGCCGCTGGAGCCAAAGAGGTAAAAGTACATGGCGAACAGGCTGCCGAAGAACATCACTTCGGAGGCCAGGAAGATGTACATGCCCATCATCCCGGGCTTGATCACCGGGTACTGCGGGGTCGGTTCTCGAGGCAGGGCGCTTACGGCCATCAGTGATGCACCTCACCCCGAGCCTGCGGGCTGTCGGCCGGGAACATCTTGACGTCCTCGACGAGGACCCAGCCGACGACTCCGTACAGAAAGATCAAACCTCCGATCACGGCCAGCACGATCCGGACGATGCCGTTCGGAAACGGGATCGCGGCGAGGGCCAGGAACAGCGAGCCGGCGCAGATGATGAAGGGGTAGTTGCTGTTCGGAAAGATGTGGATGCCGAGGTCGTGGGCTCGCGCGGCGTAATCGACGACGACTTCAGCTACCGATGACGGCAGCTCGAGGTCGAAGCGCGAGGCGTCGGCTCGCGCCGGGTCGGCGTCGCGCCATACCTTGAACGCCGCTGAAGCCATCTCGCTGGACGGCCAGAGCTTGTAGCCGCAGTTGCGGCAGTGGTCGAGGAAACGCTGTGTCCGGAGCCCGCAGTTGGGGCACTCGACAGACAGGCTGGGATTGGACACATCGACGTAGCGAGGCTTTTTGGCTCCAGCCACAATCGCTTCTGGATTCTATAGGGTCGGCGAAAGTGGCCACGGCCGGGCGCGAAACCACCCGCCGATATACTTCCACCTCGTGGCACGTCGCGCCGCCAAATTCGCGGCACTGCTCGGACTCGCCGCCCTCGTCCCCCTTATCAGCTCCTGCGACGTCGGCTTGTCGCCCATCTTTCCCGAACCCGTCTCCCCGAACGGCCAGAACATCTACAACACCTACATCGGGATCTCGATCGTCGCGCTCGTCGTCTTCCTCGGGTACGAGGCGGCCCTGCTCTGGGTGGTGCTCCGATACCGGCGATCGCGCCATCCTGCCGGATATGTCCCACCCCAGGTCCACGGCCACACGGGACTCGAGATCGTGTGGACGACCATCCCGTTGATCATCGTGCTTGCCATCGCCACCTATAGCTTCATCGAGCTGCAGCGCGACTTCCAGCCGATCAGCAACCAGGACATGACCGTGATCGTGAGCGGCCACCAGTTCGGCTGGGACTACGACTACGGCAACGGCGTGGTGGTGCACCAGGAAGGCAGCATCGCCACCGAGGTGACGCCGTTTGTGGTGCCGACGAACACGCTGGTGAAGCTCCAGTTCCGCGGCACCGACGTGATCCACTCGTGGTGGGTGCCCGCGATCTCGGGCAAGACCGACGCGGTGCCCGGCTACGACAACTTCTCGTGGTTGAAGATCGAAAAGCCCGGCAAGTGGCGCGGCGAGTGCGCCGAGCTGTGTGGGGCCGGCCACTACTCGATGCAGATCATCGTCCAGGCGATGGACAGGTCCGACTACGACGCCTGGATGGCAAGTCAGAAAAAGGCGACGGCCTCACCGTCGCCGTCGCCTTAGGATAGGAATCGGATGGCTACCACAGTCCTCCCGCGGCCGAAGGCCTACGACGACACATTCTTCAAACCGATCAGCCTGTGGCTGACCACGACCGACCACAAGCTGATCGGGATCATGTACATGGTCACGGCGATGCTCAGCTTCGTGATCGGCGGGATCTTCGCCCTCGTCATTCGGCTCCAGCTCGCGCAGCCGAACCTCTCGCTCGTCGACCACGACACCTATAACCAGCTCATCTCGGCGCACGGCGTGACGATGATCTTTTTCTTCGTCACGATCTTCGTGACCGGGATCGCGAACTACATGGTGCCGATCATGGTCGGCGCACGCGACATGGCGTTCCCGCGAGTGAACCTTCTGGGTTTCTGGCTGATACCGGTCTCGATCATCCTTTACTACTGCGGCTTTTTCACCGGCGGCGGACTCAACGCGGGCTGGACCGGCTACGCGCCGCTGACCGAGAAGGCATTCCAGGGCCACAGCCTGGGCGTCGACTTCTGGGCGATGAGCATCATCGTCTGGGCGATCAGCGGCATCATGGCCTCGACCAACTTCCTCACGACCATCGTCGCCCTACGCGCACCGGGCATGAGGTTCTCGCGGCTGCCCCTGTTCGTGTGGGCCCAGATCTCGACCTCGATCCTGCTTCTCGTCGTCGGCGCGCCGCTGGCGGCGGCGATGATCCTGCTCGAGTTCGACCGCCAGTTCGGCACCAGCTTCTTCACCACGCAAGGACGGCCGGTGCTCTACCAGCACCTCTTCTGGTTCTTCGGCCATCCCGAGGTCTACGTCATGATCCTTCCGGCGTTCGGCATGATCTCCGAGATCGTCCCCGTTTTCGCGCGGAAGCCGATCTTCGGCTACATGTCGATGGTCCTGGCCCTGTTCGGGATCGTGTTCCTGTCGATGACCGTGTGGGCGCACCACATGTTCACCGTCGGGATCAACACCTACGTCGAGGGCTTCTTCATGCTCATGACGATGCTGATCGCGGTGCCGACCGGCATCAAGTTCTTCAACTGGATCGCCACCGCGTGGTGGGGCTCTATCGACTTCACCGTGCCGATCAAGTTCGTCTTCGGCTTCCTCGCCACGTTCCTGATCGGCGGCATCACCGGCGTCTACCTTGCCTCAGTGCCGGTCGACACGCAGCTGCACCAGTCGTACTACGTGGTCGCGCACCTGCACTACGTGCTCTTCGGCGGAAGCGTCTTTGCAATCTTCGCGGGCATCTACTACTGGTTCCCGAAGATCACCGGGCGCCTGCTCGACCGCAGGCTCGGGGAGTGGCACTTCTGGCTGACCTTCATCGGGTTCAACGGCACCTTCCTGATCATGCACACGCTCGGACTCGAAGGCATGCCGCGCCGCATCGCCACCTACGCCAACCCGGCGTGGGCGACGACGAACCTCATCATCACCCTTTCGTCGTTCCTGATCGCGCTGGCGGTGCTGATCTTCCTGATCAACATCGTCAACAGCTGGAGAAACGGCGAGATCGCCGGCAACGACCCGTGGCAGGGCAACACGCTGGAGTGGGCGACGACCTCTCCCCCGCCGCCCTACAACTTCGAGCGGGTGCCACCGGTGCGCAGCTTCATGCCCTTGCGTGACCTGCGCGAGTCGGGAGAGCTGGTTGAAGAGGAGCCGGTGCTGACCCCGAGCTAGTTGTGCTCGGGCGGGGCCTCGGTCTCCAGGGTCTCTTCGGCGGCTCGGTTGAGCGCGTCCCCGCGAAGCACCCACCAGCCCAGGCCGGTCACTCCGAGCACCGCGACCAGAAACGCGAGGCTCATCCAGAGCCAGGCCGGCACCCATTCACCGGCGAGGTAGACCACGCGTCAATTATCGCCAAGCCACGGAGTTCGGGCGCTTCGGCCCGGTAGGGTGTTACCGGGTAGAGCCCCTCGTTGATCAATCTCATAGACGTCCTGATCGTCGTCGCGGCCCTCGTGGGGCTCGCCAACGGCTACCGCCGTGGCTTCTGGCTTTCGCTTGCGCAGTACCTCGGCCTCCTCATCGGCGTGATGCTGGGCGCGGCTTCGGCGCGCTACGTGCTCGACTACCTCGCGATCAACAACGCCAGCGCCCGGCCCCTTGGCGCGGTGCTCGTTCTCGTCATCGGTGGAAGCCTTGGCTCGAGCATCGGCTTTGCCGTTGGCGAGCCGATCCGACGCAAGATCCTGCGCACAGGCATCCATACCTCGACCGACTCCGTCGCCGGCGCCGCCCTCTCCGCATTCGCCGTCCTCGTGATGTGCTGGTTCCTCGGCCTCAGCTTCTCGCGAGGTCCTAGCCCGGAGATCGCCCAGCAGATCCAGCGCTCGACTGTTCTGCACGCCCTCGACACGTTCGCCCCGAGGCCGCCGCCGTTTCTCGCGAGCGTCCAGCAGGTCCTGGCAGGCGTCCAGTTCCCGCCGGTTTTCGCCGGCCTCGAGCCGACGCTGCCCGGCGCCCTGCCCATCCCGGCCACGGTCGACAGCCCCGGCATCAACCGCACTGCGCAGAACGTGGTGAAGGTGTCGAGCGTCGGCTGCGGCGGCATCGTCACGGGCAGCGCGTTCCCCGTCGGCAAGGGCTACGTGGTGACGAACGCCCACGTGGTCTCCGGCACCACCTCGCACAACATCCAGAAGGCGGACGGCACGTCGATGCACGCGACGGTGGTGTTCTTCGACCCGGAACGCGACGTGGCGGTGCTCTACGCGCCCGGCTTCACGGCGACCGGAGTTACGTTCGGCAGCGGCCAGCGCGGCACGCAAGGGGCGGTGATCGGCTATCCCGGCGGGGGCGTGGAGAGAACCGTGCCGGCTGTCGTCGACGGCTCGGTCCAGGCGCAGGGTCGCGACATCTACAACGAGAACCTGGTCACACGGCAGATCTTCGTCCTGCAGGCCAGCGTGCGGCCCGGCAACTCAGGGGGCCCGCTCGTCGACACGCAGGGGCGCGTGCTCGGAATGGTTTTCGCGACGTCGGCGAGTGACCCGAACCAGGCTTACGCGCTGACCGATGACGAGATCAGCTCCGACATACGCGACGCGCAGGCGAACCCGACACCCCGCGACACCAGCCGCTACCAGTGCGCCGCTTAAGCAGGACTCTTTTGTGAGTCCTCCGGCTTCCCCTCTTCGATGAGCATCACGGGGATCCCGTCGACGATCGGATAGAGCAGCCGGCAGGACGGACAGCGCAGCTTGTCCGGCTCCACCAGCTCCACCTTTGTGTGGCATTTCGGGCAAGCCAGGATTTCAAGCAATTCTTGGGAGATCACTCGCGCATGGTAGTACGGTTTCGCGCGTGATCCTGAGGCGGGTCTACCTGTACCTCGTGAGCGCCGCGTCGCTCGTGCTGCTTGCGGCCGGGCTCGCGCTCCTCGGGGGCACAATCCTTCAGCTCGTATTCACGGACGTCACCGCCGACTCGGTCCGCGGCGCGCTCGCGATCTACACCGCAATGGCTGTCGTCGCGCTTCCGGTATGGGCCGTGCATTTCTGGTTCGCGCGCCGTTTCGCCATGCGCGATCCGTACGAGCGGGCCGCTGCGCTTCGCCGCCTCTACCTCTACTTTGCGTGCCTCGTGATGTCGATCGCGGCGATGGTCGCCATCACGTCCACCGCGACCCAGCTCCTCGGACCGGTGTTCGACGCCCGCACCTTTGACCCGCTTCCAGCGTCACAAAGCGGCTGGGCCGCGATCGTCTTCTCCGGGATCTGGGCGTTCCATTTCTACATCGCCTCGACCGATCGGGCCGCTGCCGGAGAGGAAGGCGCCTCGTCCACGCTGCGCCGCTGGTATATGTACGTCGCCCTGATCGTCGGTCTCTTCGCAATGCTGACCGGGGTTGCGACCGTCCTCCAGGTCGGGCTGACCAGGCTCGCCCTCGGTGCGAGCGCTCAGGGCGTTTCCCTTGCAGGTCCCGCCGGCCTGGCGATCGGCGGCACGCTGCTGTGGGGAGTCCACGGCCGGACTATCGCGCTGCACCACATCACCGAGGACCGGCACACCACCCTGCGCGCGCTGGAGGGCTTCCTCTCGGTCGCAGTCTGTATCGCGGTGGCGCTGGTCGGCGCGAGCCAGATCCTCTACTACCTGCTCGCTCGGCTGGTCGGCATCTCGAATCCAGGCGGGGTCGGCGACAACCTGCTGGCCGGACTCGCGGCGCCGCTCTCGCAGCTCCTTGTGTTCGGCGTGGCCTGGTTCCTGCTCCAGCGCCGTCTCGTGCGCGACGCGGGCACCCAGGAGGCGGATCGCCAGGCCGGCATCCGGCGCCTCTACACCAACCTCGCGGCGCTCGTCTCCCTCGCCGCCTGGTCGGTCGGCGCCGGCGGACTTCTCGTCACCCTCGCCGAGCAGATCGAGGCCCCGATCCTCGGAGTGCCCGCGACCGACTGGAAGAATCCGGTCACCCTCTACGTGACGCTGCTCGTCGTCGGTCTTGCCGTCTGGGTGGCGCACTGGCGTCACTCACCGTGGGCGACCGACCGTCAGTCCCTCAGCCGCCGGCTCTACGTCTGGGCCGCCCTCCTCGGCAGCGTGCTGGCGGCGATCGGCTCCGGCGTCGGCATGATCAATGCAGTTCTGCAGCAGGTGTTTGCCGCGAATCCGAAGCTGGACGACCCGGCCAACCTCGCCTTCGGCCGCTACCTCGCGATCATCATGGTGGCGGCCGGGGTTGGCGTCTATCACTGGCGGGTGCAGCGCGGTGATGCCGCGACACGCCCGAAGAAACCCGTTGTGAAGCCCGCGGTCGTTTCGGCCGCGCTCGTGCCGGCGACCGAATCGCATGAGGATTCCGCCCCGGTGGCTGAAGCCCTGGGTCCCCGCTCCCGCCGCTACACGCTCGTCGTCACGGACGCCACCGACGACGACGTGCACCAGGCGCTGTCCGGGCTGCCGCCCGCGGCCGGCTACCACCTGACTCCGACAGAACAGACAGTTGACGGGCGCTGAGGCGCAGGCGTACCTCGACCTTGCCGACTGGCGCCGCCGAGTCGGCGACCTGTACCGCATCTCCGCCCCCGACGCCGTGACTCGATTCCGCCGCGGCCGCGATGAGCTGTTTCGGAACCATCCGCAATCGCCCATCGAGCCCGAGGAGCGAGGGTCGTTCAACGGCTTGCGTTACTTCGACCCTGACCCCGCGTACCGGGTGCCCGCGCGACTCGAACCCGGAGATGGCAGCGAGCTGGTCATCGACACCGGCGGCGAGGATGGCGCGGTGAAATACCGGCGCGTAGGAAAGCTCGCGTTCAGCCTCGGCGACAGGCAGTGCGCGCTCACGGTCCTCAGCCTGGTCCAGTACGCGGGCGGATTGTTCGTGCCGTTCCGCGATCTCACCTCCGGACGCGAGACCTACGGCGGCGGCCGATACCTGTTCGATACCGCCAAGGACACCGACGGCCTGGTGCTCGAGCTGGAGGCCGGCTCATCGGACGTCGTAATCGATTTCAACTTCGCCTACAACGCGTCGTGCGCGTATAGCCCGCGCTGGGCATGCCCGCTAGCCCCACCGGAGAACCACATGCAGGTCGCGGTGCGCGCCGGAGAGCGGGTCTACAAGGAGTATTAAGCCGCGACCGAGCTGCCGCGCAGCATCTTGATCAGCTCGCCCGCCCGGCCGATCGCCTCGGGCGTCGGCAGGGTTGGGTTGTTCAGAGTGAACCCGCCGAACCCAGCGTCGAGGTAAGGCCGCAGGAACTCCGCCGCCTCGTCCACCGTCGACATCACGCGGATCATCGCCCTGCGTTCGGGCGGCAGTGCGTCCATGATCGCCCTCGCCTCCCTGTCGTTCTGGGCAAGCACCATGCCCGCCCCAACCAGGATCGTCACCTCCGACGGATCGCGACCGACGTCCGCGCAGTGCTGCTCGAAGACGCCTTTCTTCCGCTTCAAATCCTCGAGCTGCCCGCCGAACCAGTGACCGATGTCTCCGTGCTTGGCGAGGATGCGGAGAGTGCGCCTCTCGCCGCCGCCGCCGATGAGGATCTTCGGCCCGCCCTTCTGGATCGGTCGAGGCACGTTGAGCGAGCGGTCGATTCGGAAGAACCTCCCCTCGAAAGAGGGGCGCTCCTCCGTGAACATGAGCCTGGCGATCTGTACCGCCTCTTCCAGCCGGTCCATGCGCCGACCAATCGGGGGGAACTCGAATCCATATCCGGCATGCTCGTCCTTGTTCCAGGCCGCGCCTATGCCCAGGATCGCCCGCCCCTTCGAGACGACGTCGAGCGTCGTCACCATCTTCGCCAGAAGCGCCGGATTGCGATACGTCACGCCGGTGACCAGCGTCCCGAGCTTCACCCTCGTGGTCCGGACGGCGATGGCCCCCAGCGTGGTGTAGGCCTCGAGCATCGGCGCAGTCTCCGGACCGACGCCGCGGATCTGATAGAAGTGGTCCATCACGGTGACGAGGTCGAAACCCGCGGCCTCTGCGGCCCGCACCTGCTTCACCAGGTGGTCGAAAAGCAGGTCGTCCGGCACGCCGGGAAACGTGTAGTTGGGCATGTGAAATCCGAACAGAGGAGCCATGTCTACGGGAACGCCGGGCGCCGGACTACCATTCCGCTGAGATGAACTGGAAGGCCCTCAGCCTGATCGCGATGGCGTTCATCGTGCTGATCTACGGCACAGTCCTCGTCTTCCTTGCTTTCGACCGCGACTCACATTCGGCCAGCGACACGATCCGGCCGTTCGTGATCACCATGGCTCCCGTGTGGGCCCTGGCGGTCGCGGCCGCGGGCGTCCTCCTCCAGCGCCGGAACTAAGAGCGAAATCTTCCGCCGCCATAGATAGAATTTGTAGCCTACGGCCGTGGCTATAGACGAATCCCGTAACGGGAAGGCGAGCGGCATCCAGCTCGTGCAGGTCGAGGGCTTCCTCGAGGTCGCCCGCCGGGGCAGCGTCAGCCGGGCCGCAGAAGCGCTCTTCATCACCCAGCCAACGCTGACCGCTCGCGTGCAGGGCCTCGAGCGCGAGCTGGGGACGCCGCTCTTCCTGCGCACCTCGCACGGAATGCGGCTGACTGACGCGGGCCGAGCCTGGATTCCGTTTGCGGAGCGAGCGCTGCGGGCGCTCATCGACGGGCGCGACGCGCTTCAGCAGGTGATGACAGCCACCGCCGGCCACCTGATGATCGCCGCCGCGCCGGCAGTGAGCACCTACGTCCTGCCAGAGCTGCTGGAGCGATTCGTTGCCGCTCATCCCCGCGTCGAGGTCTCGGTGCGGACCGGCCATTCGGAAGACGTGGTCGAGCTGGTGCTTCGGGACGAGGTCCAGATCGGCCTCGGACGGGCGATCCGCCACGCGGACCTCGAGCTGCGTCCCTTCCACACCGAAGACCTCGTCCTGGTATGCGCACCGGACCATGCCTTCACGAAGCGACCGTCGGTCGCGATGGCCGAGGTAGCGGGCCAGAAACTCATCATGTTCGACCGCACGTCGAGCTACTACGAGATCACCCACGGCGCGTTCCTCTCGGCGGGCGTCAGCCTGCGCGGGCTGATGGAGCTCGACTCGATCGAGGCGGCGAAGAAGATGGTGGAACGCGGCCTGGGCGTGGCCCTGCTGCCCGGGACCGCGGTCGCCCGCGAGATCGCGGCCGGGACGCTCTGCGCGGTGAGGTTGGAGGACGCTCCACCGATGCAAAACACGATCGTCGCCTACAGGCGGCGGGACGCCGGGCGGCCGGAGGGTATCGTCGCCGCGTTTTTGACGCTGCTCGAAGCTAAGTAAAACGCCCGACGGCGGCGGTTCATACATCGGTTCTCCCGATACGCCTCATCAAATGAATTGATTGGACGTATATCGGATACGTTGATAGTTTCTTAGGCATGGATAAGGAAAACCTATCGCAGCAGCCCGAGCCGGAAGGCAGCGCGCACGAGTGCGAGTGCCCCGAGCCCTGCAACTGCGACCACGACAACGAGTAGCTGAAGGAGTTTCACATGGACCTCGTCTCCACTCCCCTCCTACCGGAGGGGTACAGGGTGCCGGCCTCGCGCAACGAAGCCCCGAGCCAGCGGCTGCGGAGGCTGCTCGCGGAGAAGCCATACGTCTTTGCGCCAGGCGTGTACGACCCCATGGGAGCGGAGCTGGTCATGTACCACGGCTTTGACGCCGTCTACTTCTCCGGGTACTCGTTCGCTATCGGCCACCTCGGCACCACGGACATGGACCTCTACTCGTCGGTTGAGATCGCGGACGGGGCGCGGCGCACCGTGAGCGCCCTCCGCAAGTTTCAGCTCACCATGGCGATGGGCGACCCCGAGAAAAAGAGCCCGCCCGTCCCCCTCGAGATCCCGCCGGTTGTGGTCGACATGGATGCCGGCTACGGAAACCTCTTCAACGTGCAGCGGACCGTCGAGCTCTACCTCAACGCCGGCGTCGCCGCCGCGCACCTCGAGGATCAGGTGATGCCGAAGCGGTGCGGCCACATCGCCGGCAAGGCCTTGATCTCGGCGAGTGAGTTCATCGGCAAGCTCCGAATGATGCGGAGCGCGGCCGATGACCTCGGCCACAAGGACTTCATCATCATCGCCCGCACCGATGGCGTCTCCGCTAGCGAGGCGCCCGAGTCCAAGCGAGGCCTGGAGCTGGCGATCGATCGCGGGCTCCGCTACCTGGACAGCGGCGTGCCCGACCTCCTCTGGTGCGAATTTCCGACGGCCGAACGCGGGCCGACAGAGACGTTCTGCAACGAGATCCGCAAGCGATTCCCGAAGGCGCGCTTTGCCTTCAACTACTCGTCCTCGTTCAAGTGGTTCAACGAGAAGGACCCCATCACGTGGGACGAGCTGGGCCTGCTCGGCGTCGGGTTCATCTTCATCACGCTCGCCCTCCAGCACGCGGCCGGCCACGGCATGTCGGTGCTGCTCAACGACCTGAAGCTGAAACAGGAAGAGGGATACATGGCGCTGCAGCGCAGGGAATGGGCGGATGGCGTCGACGTCCCGACGCGGTCGCACCATCTGTTCACCGGCGTCCCGTATCACCATCACGTTGGACGCGAGTACGGCGCGTCGCGGTTGAGCGAAGACCTCGACGAGCACGTGGAGATTTCCAAGGTCGTTTAGCGGGCAGCCCTAAACTTTTTGCCTCAGAGGCAAGGGGTGATCCTCTTTCCGTTCCGCTACCTCTGGTGGCTCGTTTCGAGCGTCCGACGCTTGATCGGCAAGCCGCCTGAGTTCGTCCTGTTCCTCCTCGAGGACTCCATGCCCGTGCTCCCCGATCCACCGCGGCCGTTCTGGCAGCGCTTCGCCGGGAGGCGACGGCTGAGCGTGAAGGAGCTCGGCGACCGCTTCGACGCGATCGCCCGTGACTCGCGCATCAAGGGGGTCGTCCTGCACCTGCGGCCGGTCGCGATCCCGATGGCGACCCTCCAGGACCTGCGCGAGCTGGTGGGCAAGCTGCGCAAGGCGGGCAAGCGCGTGGTGTCCTGGGCGCCGTTCTACACCACCGGCAGCTACTACCTCGCCTGCGCGTGCGACGAGATCCTGCTGATGCCGACCGGCTCGATTCAGCCGCTCGGATTTGCGAGCACCGGCATGTTCCTCGCCGACGGGCTCGCCCGTTTCGGCATCGGAGCTGACTTCGTCCAGGTTTCGCCGTACAAGTCGGCGGCCGACCCGTTGACGAGGTCGAGGATGTCGAATGAGTTTCGCGAGCAGGTCACGTGGCTCCTCGAGTCACAGCACAAGGAGCTGATCAAGGCGATCGAGGACGCGCGCCAGCTCGATGAGGCGGGAGCGCGTGAGCTGATCGATGGATCGCCTTACGGCCACGACGTGGCGGTGGAAAGCCGCGCGGTCGACCGCGTGCTCGCCGAGGAAGACCTGCCCTCGCATCTCGGCCGCGAAGGCGGCGGTGCGGCGGTGATCGGAACCTGGGAGCGAGCCGCCTCGAGGATGCGAACTTCACCGCCGAGGTTCCGGATGGGCAGGTACGTCGCGTTGATGCGAATCGAAGGGACCATCATCGATGGGCGCTCCGGCCGGCTGCCGGTCAGGCCGCCGATCGACGTGCCGCTGGTCGGCGACGATCGTTCGGGAGACCTGAGCGTGGTGCAGCTTGCGCGCCAGGTCGCTTCCGACCGGCGAGCCGCGGCCCTGGTGCTGTTCATCAACTCGCGTGGCGGGTCGTCGACGGCGTCCGAGGCGATGCGCGCCGCCCTCATGTCGGTCGCCGCCCGCAAGCCGGTCGTCGTGGTGATGGGCGCGACGGCCGCATCGGGCGGCTACTGGGTGGCGACGCCGGGCTCGTGGATCGTCGCACGGCCCGGCACCCTGACGGGATCGATCGGGGTCCTGTCCGGAAAGCTGGTCACGGGCGGCCTGTGGCAGAAGCTGCTGTTCAACCGCGAGACGATCGCGTTTGGCGAGCACGTGACGCTGACCAGCGACGAGCGGCCCTTCTCGGAAGAGGAGCGGCGGATCATACACGGCGACATCGAGCGTATCTATCGGGTTTTCATCGAGATCGTCGCGGCGGCTCGAAAGCTGGCGCCGGACGATCTCCAGCCGATGGCGCAGGGCAAGGTCTGGACCGGCCGGCAGGCCCTGGAACGCAAGCTGGTCGACGAGCTGGGTGGACTCGACGCCGGGGTGGCCAGGGCGCGCGCCCTGGCGGGGCTGGCGGAGGACGCGCCGCTGCGCGAGGTGCACGGGCCCAAGCGGATGATCCCTCCGCTGGTGTCCGCAACGCCCGCGGCCGGATGGTTCGGCTACCTGCTGGAGGGCCTTGCGGCGCTTGCCAAGGCGCCGGCGCTGGCGGTGATGGAGTATCTGCCTGGAGAGCTCACCTAGGCGCGTGCGCTTTCAGGCTCCGCACGCGCTGATCGCGCCGGTCTGTTTGACCCTCGGCGTGTTAGCGGTGGAATGGGCTCTGCTCGCATTTCGCTCGCAACGGCGATTCCTCGGCAAGGCCCTGCGAGCGAAGGGCGTCGTGCAGAGCTTGACGGCGGAGCATCTGGAAAGAACGACCTTCTACTTCCCGGTCATCCGGTTCACCACCGTTGCCGGCGTCACCGTCACCGCCGCCTCGAAGACGTCAAAGAGCCGGGGCTATCCCATCGGGAAGACGATCTCCGTTCTCTACGATCCCAACGACCCCAAGAATCTGGAGATCGACACCTTCTGGTCCCGCTGGGTGGTGGTGATCGCTGCCATCTTCTTCGCGGTGGTTCTCTTTTCCGTGGGCACAGGCGCGCTTCTGTCCCGCCGCTAGTCGCAGGTCAGGCGTCGAGCGGCGGAAACCTCCAGGGCTGACGCTCGCGCACGACCTCGTAGACCGCCTCCACGATGCTCTCCCGATTCGGCTTGCTGAAGTAGTCGCCGTCCGGTCCGTACGCCGGCCGGTTCGGCGAAGCCGCGAGCGTCCGCGGCGCCGCGTCCAGGTGCCACCAGCCCTGCTGCGCCTCGAGGATCTGCTGCAGCAGGAACGCCGACGCGCCGCCCGGAACGTCCTCGTCGACGCAGATGAGCGCACGTGTCTTCTCGACCGACCGCACGAGCATGTGGTTGACGTCGAACGGGTTCAGCGTCTGCACGTCGATGACCTCGCACGACACGCCGAGTCCTTCGAGTGTCGCAGCCGCGTCCAGCGCGATCCCGCAGCACGCCCCGTAGGTGACGACCGTGGCGTCCGTGCCCTCGCGCAGCACCTCGGGTACCCCGAGCGGCACCGTGAACGAGCCCACGTTGTCGGGGACCCGCTCCTTCAACCGATAGCCGTTCAACACCTCGATCACGATCCCGGGGTTGTCGCCCCGGAAGAGCGTGTTGTAGAAACCCGCCGCCTTCGTCATGTTGCGCGGGACCGCGACGTAAATGCCGCGCATCGCGTTGAGCAACACCGACATCGGCGAGCCCGAGTGCCAGATGCCGACCAGGCGGTGTCCCTTAGTTCGGATGACGACCGGCGCTTTCTGGCCGCCGACCGTCCGCCAGTGCAGCGTGGCGAGGTCATCGGCCGCGGTCTCCAGCGCGTACAGGAAGTAGTCGAGATACTGGATGTCGCAGATCGGACGCAGCCCGCGCATTGCCGCGCCAATGGCCTGGCCCAGGATCGTCGCCTCGCGGATCCCCGTGTCGGTCAGGCGCAGCGCCCCGTACTTCGCCTGCAGGCCTTCGAACACCAGGTTGACGTCGCCGAGCCGCCCGACGTCCTCGCCGACGACGAAGATCCGCGGATCGCGGGCAAAGTTGGCGTCGAAGTTTCGCAGCAGGACCATCCTTCCGTCCACCGTCGGCGACTTTTCCGAATAGACCGGCGGGACGGCTTCGACCTTCAGCGGAGACTCAGACGACTGGCTGTAGAGAAACGAGTTGTAGCGCTCGTCGTTGAGGCGGCGGTACTCCTCGACGAATTTCGCGAGCTCGGCGCGCGCAGGTGATTCGATCCCGCGCAGCTGGTGCAGGGCGCGAGCGGTGCTCGACATCACGAGCGAGCGAGTCACCTTGTGCGCCTCGTCGAGCGCGTTGGTGATCTCGGCGACCTCGGGCATGTCAACGCGGCGGAGAATCGCCACCGCGCTGTCTCGCTCGGCGCGGATCGGAGCCTGGAACGCCTCCCAGGCGAGGTCCCGCGCCGCTTCGACAGCCTCTTTGTCCGCCGCCTCCCAGCCCTCGAGCTGCGATTCGCTCGCCACGCCGAACTCGATGATCCAGTCGCGCATCCGTGCGACGCAGTCGAACTCGCTTTCGAACCGCAGCCGTTCTTTGGACTTGTAGCGCTCATGACTTCCGCTTGTCGAGTGACCCTGCGGCTGGGTCATCTCGGTGACGTGGATCAGGGCCGGCTTGTGCTCGCGCCGCACCTTGTCGACCGCGGTCGAATAGGTTTCCAGCAGCGCCGCGTAGTCCCAGCCGCGCGTGACGTACATGTCGATTCCGGGCCGGTCGTCCGGCATGAAACCGCGCAGCACGTCCGAGATCGACGCCTTGGTCGTCTCCTGTGCGATGGGGACTGAGATGCCGTAACCGTCGTCCCACACCGACATCACCATCGGGATCTGGAGGACGCCCGCCGCGTTGATCGCCTCCCAGAAGAGCCCCTCGCTCGTCGCCGCATCGCCGATGGTCCCGAAGGCGACCTCGTTGCCGTCGACGGAAAAGCCGTCGCGGACGTCTTTGAGCTGCGGGTTCTCGCGGTACAGCTTCGACGCGTATGCGAGGCCGACGAGGCGAGGCATCCAACCGGCGACGTTGGACACGTCGGCGCTCGAGTTCGGGGTGTCGACCGACCGCAGGAACGCGCCCGCGTCGTCCAGCAACCGGGTCGCGAAGTGATTGCCCATCTGGCGGCCACCCGACGCAGGCTCCGCCTCCACGTTGGCGTTGCCGTAGAGCTGAGAGAAGAACTCGCGCACGTTGGACATGCGCGTCGCCCACATGAACGTCTGGTCGCGGTAGTAGCCCGCACGCCAGTCGCCAGGGCGGAAGGCTTTGGCCATCGCGATGTTGGCGATCTCTTTGCCGTCGCCAAAGATCCCGAACGTCGCGTTGCCGCGCAGCACCTCGGCCCGGCCGATGACGCTCGCGCGCCGGCTGCTGTAGGCGAGCCGGTAATCGGCGATGATGGCTTCGGCGGTAAGCGAGAGTTTGGAGTTGCGAACGGCTTTCGCCATGCGGCAAAACCTACGTTATCACGCGGAATCGAGGTCGCCGGACGGCTAGGCCGAGCTGACGATCTTCTGCTCTTTCTCTCGTTTGAGCAGCCCGGGCCGGCTTGCCTGGAGTGCTTCCTTCATGTGGACGTAGGCCTTGGCCAGCTCGCCCCTGCGCTCCAGTATCTCGGCGTAGGCGCCGTGGCACTGGAGCACCCTCTCGCGCATGCCGAGCGCTTCGAAACCGTGGATGGCGTCTTCGAACGCGCGGTCGACCACGTCGTGCTGGCCTCGCCGATCGGCGATCCGGCCCAGCCACACGTGCGACTCGGCGATGCCGGCCCCCTCCTCCAACCGCTCGGCCAGCTCCAGGGCCTCCTGCGCCAGCTCCTGGGCGCGGTCGATGTCGCCCTCGCGAACCGCGAGCTCGCACAGGCTCAGCAGCACCTGGCCGCGCCCGAACTCGAGGTCAGCCTGATCGCACAGCTCCAGCGAGCGGTCCAGGTGCTTACGCGCGCCATCGAGGTCGCCCCGCCCCATCAGGACCACCGCCAGGCTGTTTTCCGACCGGGCGAGCACGACCCGGTCCCGCAGGACCTCCAGCACCGCGACCGAGCGCATCGCGTACCTGGCCGCGGCCTCCGCCTCACCCAGGTCGTGGTAGGCCGAGCCCAACCCGCTGTACATCCGGGCGACCCTGCGCAGATCGAAAGCCGACCCGCCCACCTCGATCGCCTCCTCGTAGGCGGCGACCGCGCTGTCCCAGTCGCCGTTGGCAACGTGGGCCGCCGCGAGGATGCTCAGGATCCGGGCCTCGGTCGGTCCGGGAACCGGCTTGAGGCGCCGGCACACGGCAAGCGCCTGCTCGGCCAGCGCGACCGCGTCCTTCGACTCGGTCATGTTCGCCAGGGTGGCCTGAGCGCCGATGCACTCGGCGAGCATCACCCCGTCGTTGACGGCCTCGAAGTGGGCGCGGGCGTCGGCCAGAAGCTCGGCGGCCCGCTCCGGCTGCGACGAGCCGAGGTAGGCCTGACCGAGGAAGTAGCGAATCCTGCCCAACCGGAACGCGGACGAGCCGCGCTCGAGCAGGGAGAGTCCCAGCGTCACCGCCTCCTGGTGCCGGCCGTCCGCGACGAGGGCCTCGAGAGTGATCAAGCTGGCCTGCGTCTCGTCGGCGGCGCCGGTCGGTTCGGCAAGGAAGAACTCGACGGGCTTGCCGGTCCGGCGCGCGATGTGCTCGAGGGTCGGCAGCGAAGGCCGGGTGCGGCCGGTTTCGATCAGGTAGATCGCAGGCGCCGTGACGTGGCCCTTGCCGAGCTGGGCGAGGCTGAGACCTGATTCCATGCGGGCCTGCTTGACCGCACCGGGCCGGAGGTTGACGCCCGGGAGCCGCCGTTTCTTGAGCCGGGCATCTGCCGCAACTGGTGCGTCAGGGCGCCCGCTGGCCACGGCAGGTCACTTTATACGAAATTCGTCAGCAAGTCTGCATCCCCGTCCTGAAATGCCCGTTACAGGAACTGGGATCGCCCGAGTTCAATTAACGCGCGCACATACTTAACGTTGTTAAGTTAAACTTCAATTGCGCAGGTCGCGGTCTGAGTGCTTCCCGCCGCGGCCTGCACCTCTCCTTTGCCGGCCCTCTCCCTGCCCAACACCCCTCAACAGGGAGGGGGGATTGCTTATGCGGCCGGGTAGGTGCCGAAAAGCTTGATCTCGGCGCTGGCCTCTTCGAGATCGCTGAGCGCCGCTTCCGCCGCATCTGCCGACCCCGAATCCCCGTTGATCGAGAAGTCGAGGTAGAAGCGGTACTCGAAGGGCCGGCCGAGCATAGGGCGGCTGTCCAGGCGCGTGAGGTTGACTCCCCGCCTGGCGAAGCAATCGAGCGCGTGGGCGAGGCTGCCGGGGCGGTGTGCCGTCACGAACGCGATGGAACCCTTCCAGCCAGAGCTCCCCTCGCGCGGGCGCAGCGGTGCGCCCTTCTCCACCACCACGAATCGCGTTCGGTTCTCACTGTCGTCCTGGATCGACTCCGCGAGGACGTAGAGTCCGTAGCGAGTCGCGGCGGCCTTGCTGGCGATGGCGGCGGTGCCCGGCTGGCGCTGCTCCGCGACGGCGCGAGCCGCGCCGGCGGTGTCGTGGTAGGCGACCGGTCGGATCTGGCGTGAGTGGAGGTAGCGATCGCACTGCGCCAGGGCTTGCGGATGCGAGAGCGCGCGCTCGACCGGTCCCGGCCAGCCGAGCAGGTAGTGGCGCACCGGATGCACGTACTCGCGCACGACGCGCAGGCCCCCCAGCTCCCAAAGGAGGTCGGACACCTCCTGCACGACGCCGGCGCTGCTGTTCTCCACGGGCAGAACCGCGGCGTCGGCAGCGCCCATCTCGAGCGCGTCGAACGTCAGGCGAAACGTCGCGAAGCCGACCGCCTGCGCGTCGGGGAAAACCGCCGACACCGCCTCCTCGGAGTAGGCGCCCGGTTCGCCCTGAAAGGCGGCCCTTATCGCCACGAAATCAGAGCCTTGGGCACGATTTCGCGGGGGCCCCTCTGTCACCCCAGAAACTCAACCGAAGATGAGGTGCCGCAGCGTGTCCGCGACGTGGTTGTGGTCGTGCAGCTGGTCGGTCACCGGCGGGTGACCGTTCCCTTCGTGTCCGTTGGTCTCCGACATTGCAGCGATCCTGCGCAGGTCCTCGTCGGTGACTTCCTTCTTGGTGTCCGCGACCTGGAGGAAGCGCTGCCACGCCGCATCCGCGCTCCCGGCTGCGAGCGAGATGTCGAGGCGGCTGAGCCGGTGGTGGAAGGCGTGCCGTCCCGAGCGTGCGGTGAGCACGATCCGCGAGTCGGACAGTCCGACGTCCTCGGGCTTCATGATCTCGTAGTTCAGGCGGTCCTTCAGGACGCCGTCCTGGTGGATGCCAGAGGCGTGCGCGAAGGCGTTGGCGCCCACCACCGCCTTGTTCGGCTGCACGGGCGTCCCGGTCAGCTCCGAGACCAGCCGCGACGTGCGCGTGATCTCGGTCGTCTCGATGCCGCATTCCAGGCCCAGCTTCGCCTGCCGGACCTTGAGCAGCATCACGATCTCCTCGAGGGAGGTGTTGCCGGCCCGCTCGCCGATACCGTTGATGGTGCACTCGACGCGCCGTGCCCCGGCCGAGATCGCCGCCAGTGTGTTGGCGACCGCGAGGCCGAGGTCGTTGTGGCAGTGCACCGAGAACAGCGCCCTGTCGCCTCCCCGCGCCTCCGTCATCACGCGGCGCACGAGCTCCCCGAATTCGTAGGGCAGGCAGTAGCCCGTCGTGTCCGGGATGTTGATGACGTTCGCACCCGCGGCGATCATCGTCTCCACCGTCTCGACGAGATAGTCCGGGTCCGCTCGACCCGCGTCCTCGGGCGAGTACTCGACGTTCTCGCACAGAGAGCGCGCGTACGCCACCATCTCGGCGCCGCGCTTCAGCACCTCGGCGCGTGACAGACCGAGCTTGCGGTCGATGTGGACATCGGACACCGAGAGCACGATGTGGATCTGCGGGATCTCCGCGTCCTTGATCGCGCCCCAGACCGCGTCGATGTCCTCCTTCACGGCTCTCGCGAGCGCGGTGACCATCGTGCCTCGGATCTCGCGAGCGATGCGGCGGCAAGCCTCGAAGTCGCCGGGCGAGGAGATCGGGAATCCCGCTTCGATCACGTCGACACCCAGCCGCTCGAGCTGGCGCGCGATGCGAAGCTTGGAGTTCGCGTCGAGGTGGAATCCGGGCGACTGCTCGCCGTCCCGCAGCGTCGTGTCGAAGATGAATACTCGGTCCGGATTTGCGTCTCTCATTTCTCTACAGGCTCCAACCACGTCATCATCGAGCGCAGCTCGCGCCCGACCTGCTCGATCTGGTGTTCCGCGTCTTTCTGCCTCATGGCCATGAACTGCGAGCGGCCGTTTGAGTTCTCGTCGAGCCAGCGCTCGGCAAACGAACCGTCCTGGATCTCGCGCAGGACCTGGCGCATCGACTGCCGAACGTGGTCGTCGATCACGCGCGGGCCCGACACGTAGTCGCCGAACTCGGCCGTGTCGGAAACCGAGTAGCGCATGAAGCCCAGCCCGCCCCGGTACATCAGGTCGACGATGAGCTTCAGCTCGTGCAGCACCTCGAAGTACGCGAGCTCAGGCTGGTAGCCGGCTTCGACCAGCGTCTCGAACCCGGTCTTGACGAGCGACGCGACTCCGCCGCACAGCACCGCCTGCTCGCCGAAGAGATCGGTCTCGGTCTCTTCCTTGAACGTCGTCTCCAGGACGCCGGCGCGACCCGCGCCCAGCGCCCGCGCGTACGCGAGAGCGCGCCGCCAGGCATGACCGGTTGCGTCCTGATGCACGGCGATCAGGGCCGGGACCCCCTGCCCCGCGACGTAAGTGCTCCGCAGCAGGTGGCCCGGGCCCTTGGGCGCGATCATGGCGACGTCGATGTCCTGGTTCGGCTTGATCTGCGCGAAGTGGATCGAGAAGCCGTGCGCGAACATGAGCATCGATCGCGGCTGGAGGTGGGCCTCGATCGATTCGCGAAACAGCTTGCCCTGGCCAGCGTCGGGGGTGAGCACCACCACGACGGTTGCCTCCGACACCGCCTCGGGGACCGGCACCGCGCGCAGGCCGTCTTCCTCGACTCGCGGAATCGACTTGCTCCCCGGGTAAAGACCGACGCGGACGTCCTCTCCGCTGTCGCGCAGGTTCAGCGCGTGGGCTCGACCCTGGCTGCCGTATCCGATAACGGCGACCGGCTCATCGAGGCTGGGCGGACAGTCGACGTCGTAATGGATCTTCATGCGGTTCTCCTCATCACCACGGGTCCGGTGCGAACGACGTCCACGATCCCGTGCCGGTTCAGCTCGTCGACGAACTCGCCGACCTCCTCCCGCTCGCCGGAAAACTCGACCGTCGTGCCGCGAGGTCCGGTTGCCAGCACCTTTGCGCCGTAGCGCAGCAGGCCTTCCAGCTCAGAGGTGGCGACGGTCGCGACCACCAGCTCGCGGCTGTGCACCTGGTCCTCCGTCAGGTCCTGGACCTCCACGACCTCGACCAGACGCTCCAGCTGCTTGCGGACCTGGTCAGCCTCGGCGTGGCCGTGATCGACCTGGAGCGTGATCCGGAAGCGCCCGGCTTCCTGGCTCGGCCCGACCGAGATGCCGCGGACGTGAAAGCCGCGGCGGCGAATTGCGCCCGAGACCTTGGTCAGCGTGTTCGGCGTGTCCTCCACCAGGACCGAGAGGACCCTGATCTTTTCGCTCATGACTCCACAGTCACAACAGCGGGAAGGAGAGCAGCGGCGCTAGCCCGGCCGCAGGCCGGGTCGGCTTCCTGCCGGGGTCCCCTTCGGGGAGCGTGAGAGGAAACCGGCAGGTTTCCTCTCATGATTCCGGCGCCTCCCAGAACTCGTTGAGCGATTTGCCGATCGGAACGATCGGGTAGACGTTGGCCTCGGGGTCGATTCGGAAGTCGATCAGGAACGGGCCTCTCGTGCGCTCGGCGGCGTCGAACGCCGGCGCGACGTCCTCGAGCCTGTCGACGCGAATCGCGGGAAGTCCGTAAGCCTCGGCGAGCTTGACGAAGTCAGGCATGTGCGTGAGGTCCACCTGCGAGCGCACGCCGCCGTAAAAGTCGTCCTGGAACTGGCGGACCATGCCGAGCGAGAAGTTGTTGAGAAGCACGATCTTCACATCCAGCTGGTGCTCGACGGCGACCGACAGCTCCTGCGCCGTCATCACGAATCCGCCCTCGCCGGCCACGCACCACACGGGCACGTCGGGCCTTGCGAACTTCGCGCCGATCGCCGCGGGAAGCGCAAAGCCCATCGTGCCGGCGCCGCCCGAGTTGATGAACAGCCCTGGCCGGTCGTAGTTCCACCACAGCGCTGCCCAGATCTGGTTCTGGCCGACGTCGGCGACGACGATCGCCTCGCTCCTGGCGCGCCGGTACATGTCGATCAGCACGTCCTGCGGCTGCAGCCGCCCGTTCGAGCGCTTGAAGCGGAGCGGGTGCTCCTCGCGCCACGCGTCGATCTGGTTCAGCCACGCGGCGCGGCCCTGGTTGAGCTCGCCGACGTAAGGAAGCATTGCCGCAAGCGCCTGCCTGGCATCGGCCACGAGCTCGATGTGCGGGCGCACGTTCTTCCCCATCTCGGAACCGTCGATGTCGACGTGGATGAAGGTCTTGACCTTGGGCGCGAAGCCGGCGAGCTTGGCGGTGACGCGGTCGTCAACCCGCATGCCGACCATCATCAGAACGTCCGCGTTCTGCACCGCGTTGAGGTTCCAGCCCGTGCCCATGAAGCCCGTCATGTGCAGGGAAAGGGGATGCTGGACCGGAAAAGCGCCGATGCCGAGCAGCGTCGTGCCGGTCGGCGCGGCAGCGGCCTCGGCCAGGTCCTGCAGCGCTCGCTCCGCGTGGCTCAAGAGGACGCCGTGACCGGCCAGGATCACCGGTCGCTCGGCGCCGGCGAGCGCCTCGGCGGCCTGGCGGGCGTGCTCCAGGTCGACGTGGCCGTTCAGCCGGTAGCCGGGGATTTCCAGACGCTCGGTCGTGACGCGCTCGGCATCCGCCTGCTGAACGTCGCGGCAGATGTCGATCAGCACGGGCCCGGGCCGGCCGGTGGTGGCGATGTGAAACGCCTCGTGGATGACCCGCGGCAGCTGGTCGATCTTCGTCACGAGGTAGCTGTGCTTGGTTACAGAGCTCGTGGCGCCGATGACGTCGGACTCCTGGAACGCATCCCGTCCGACCACGGTGCTGGGCACCTGGCCGGTGATCGCGATCATGGGCACCGAGTCCATGTACGCGGTGCAGAGCCCGGTCACCAGGTTCAGGGCGCCAGGCCCAGAGGTTGCGAACACGACGCCTGGCTTGCCGGAGGCTCGCGCGAAGCCGTCGGCCATGTGCGCCGCGCCCTGCTCGTGGCGGACCAGGATGTGCTTGAGCTTCGGGTGGTCGCGCAGGTGCTGGTAGATCGGAAGGTTGGCGCCGCCCGGGTAGCCGAAGATGTACTCGACGCCTTCGCGCTCGAGCGCCTCCAGGATCATGTCGGCTCCGGTCAACTTGTCAGCGGGCTCCTCTTTGCTCAGAAAATGAAGAAGCCCCCGCCTCTCGGTCGGGGGCTTTTGCGATCTACTTGGCGGTCTGGTTAGGTCGCGCGTGCCCCCGTTTCAATGCCAATAAGGCCCAGAAGGCCAAGAAGTACGAGGCCTGAGAACCTGGTCGTGGGAACGCTCGACTGGGACATGTGAGTCAGCATGTTAACGAGCGAGTCCCCGCCCCGGGTTGTTGCCAGGACACAAATTTCTGCACCCGGCGCTGCGTAAAGTTGTCGTTCCCGTGGCCAAGCATGGATCTTTGACCCTGGCCCAAAAGCTCTGGGACGCCCACGTCGTCCGCTCGGCCGAGGGCGAACCAGACCTGCTTTTCGTCGACCTGCACCTGGTCCACGAGGTGACCTCACCCCAGGCGTTCGAGGGCTTGCGGCTCGCCGGAAGGAAGGTCCGGCGCCCCGACCTCACCGTCGCGACGATGGACCACAACGTCCCGACGCGCGGCGGCGTCCGCGGGGCGGACGAGCTTTCGCGCAAGCAGATGGAGGTGCTGGCCGAGAACTGCCGACGCGAGGGCATCCCGCTCCACCGGATCGGCAGCCGGCGCCAGGGCATCGTCCACGTGATCGGGCCCGAGCTCGGTCTGACCCAGCCCGGGATGCTGATCGTCTGCGGCGACTCGCACACGTCGACGCACGGCGCCTTCGGATCGCTGGCCTTCGGGATCGGCACCTCCGAGGTCGAGGTCGTGCTCGCCACCCAGTGCCTGCCCCAGAAGCGCCAGGGGGACCTGGCGGTCACCGTGAGCGGCGAGCTCCCCATCGGGGTGACCGCCAAGGACATCGTGCTCAGCCTCATCGGCCGGACTGGCACCTCGGCGGGCCAGGGCCACCTGGTGGAGTACCGCGGCCCCACGATTCGCGGCCTCTCCATGGAGGGCCGGATGACGGTCTGCAACATGTCGATCGAGTGGGGCGCCAAAGCCGGGATGGTGGCGCCCGACGACACGACGTTCGCCTACGTCGAGGGGCGGCCGAGCGCTCCGCGAGGCGCGGCCTGGGAGAAGGCGCTCGACCACTGGCGCACGCTCAGCTCAGACGCGGACGCGTCCTTTGACGGTGAGGTCTCGCTCGAC
>WNGQ01000511.1_pt1 | contig 39783 bp, 37 predicted proteins | sample 5407661 | NCBI WGS metagenome assembly WNGQ01 (sample SAMN13153382, study PRJNA577476) | soil metagenome | isolation source: 60 cm soil or saprolite under Garry oak tree replicate 2 | place: USA:California | collected 2016-06-15 | reverse complement strand
AAGCGCTGCCAATCTCAGGACTCTGGTGTTTTCTGCAAGATAGTCGGCAACTGTTTGCATCTTTGATATCACAACATTCGGATTTATCTCCCTTGCGGCTGTTCGTACAGCGGACAGATTCAGCAACCTGCTATCCGTTCGAATGACAGGGTATGTCCTTGACATGGCAGTGCCGGCCTGGTTCAACGGCCGGTACAAAGCAGCATTCTCGGGCTCGCCACCTCCTACCTTCCGAGTGTCAGCCACGACTCCCACGATTTCCACTGTGCTATTGTCCGATCGACTATGTTCCAATCGCTTACCAATGGGGTCTTCTCTGGGCCAAACCTGCCGCGCCATTGTTAGGTTGACGATTCCCACCAGGGGGGCTCCCTTGCCATCCTGATTCGTAAAATTGCGCCCGTGTAATATCGGAGTGTTCGCGACTCCAAAGTATTCGGGCGTAACCGCAATCGAGTCATACCAGTCTCGCGGCACGTTGAAACTCGCACCGAGCCGGCAAGGGCTGCACAGGGCTGCCGCCTGTATTCCCGGAAGATTCTTCAGCCTCTCGACAAAAGCATTCTGAAAACTTCTTTCAGCGTCGGAGCCGCTCGGCACATCGGGTAATTTCCAATAGATTTCCGAGACGCTTTGCGTATCAAAGTTAAATTCAGTTCCCGATCTGTTCCAGGCAGACCGAAGGAGTAACAAAGTAAACGCAAGTAACACAACGGACGTTGCCGTCTGGAATACTGTCAATACGTTCCTGAAGGTCGTGGAAGTGCGTCCACTTGTGCCGGCAGATGTAGCCATCTGCATTGCCAGCCTTGGATTGGATGATCCTGCCCTCGCCATTGGCGCCAAACTGAATCCGCCTGCCACGAGAGCAGCAATACCGAATCCGAAAACCAGCACTCGGCCGTCAAACACACCGGTCGCGACTGTTTCGTGCCACCGAGTATCTTCGGAGCTAAGTCCCACAACCAGTCTGAGGAACAAAAACGCAAATAAAAGCCCCACAACCGTGCCAAGCGCGGAAACCATGAAACTTTCCATCAAAATCCCGCGAGCAATTCGCCACCTGGATGCCCCCAGGGCGATGCGTATGGCGAATTCCCGGCACTGTCTTTCAGTCCGTGCCAGCAGAATTGTCGTTACGTTTCCGGCTACCAACATCAGTATGCTTCCAGCGATTCCAAACACCACCAGAGAGTACTTATGAGCTTCTTCCTGCCTGCGGCCATCAATGAGTTGGATATCGGGCCAGGGTTTTTCCCAATAGTTGGGAACCGTTCGTTTCCCGATGTTGCGCCATCCCATCATTTGGGATTTTCCCGATCCAAGTTGCCCGGCAATTATTTTCATTTGCTCGCGCGCTTGAAATACAGAAGCGCCCTGGTTCAGTCTGCCAAACACTCGAAAAGGCGTGCTAGTCGCATCCGACATTATGGTGCGAAGCTGCGGATTAGTACGGCTGGCTCGCGACAACGGAATCCACATGTCAGGTGGGTTTTCCGGATCAATCCCGGTGAATGTTGGCGGGGCGACCCCTAGGATTGTGTAGGTTGTCTCATTGAGGCGGAATTCGGTTCCCAATGCCTCGTCTCTGCCGCCAAACAGCTCACGCCAACAACGATGGCTCAATACCGCCACATCGCCCCCGCCATTTGGGCTATCGTCCTGCTCGTTGATGACCCGGCCGCGAAACGCGGGCACCTGTAACTGGCCGAAGTAATTTCCCGTAACTGCTGTAACTGCCGCGGATACGGTTTGATTGCCGTGCCCAATTTCGAAGGCCAGAAAAGGATAGTAGGCGGCAAGCTCCGGCAAAGCGTTTGGTTGCGCGTTCACGTATTCGAGGTACATTGGCCATGACAAACCACCCCCGGATGGCTGCGTTGACGTTAACCGTCTGTCTATTTCCACCAGCTCAAAAGAGCGTGGAACAGAAAGTCTGGGAGATAGCATCCATCCGAAAACATTGAACATTCCCACATTCGCGCCAAGGCCGAGACCCAGCGTCAGGATGGCAAAAGCTGAGTAGCCCCGGTGCTTGATCAATGCCCGGGCAGCGTGCAATACATCGTGCCAAAAAAGTTCCATCTATGACCCTGGAAGTGATTTTATAGTGCGCGGCTCCAGCCCGGGCCTGATATCTCTGGGCCTACGCGGCTGATAAGCACTTGTGCGGGCTTGGAGCAGGCTAACTCGAATATGCTTTTGACCGCAAAAAGGACTTTCGAACTTGCTAGCAAGGCGTATTTTCTGTATGTTACGCAGAAAGCCAAGATCAAGCCAAACTGCTGAAAATAGTACTTTCGAACTGCCGCATCGACGGCGTAAGTCTTTATCCAACATACAGAAAGCCCTTTTGACTTGATCTTTCAAAGAGCAAAAACTGTCTACCGGAGACATGGGTTACACTTTTCGGCCCGAAGGAGGGCAGAAGAGGGGATGCCATGGAAGGAAAGTTCTGTGATGGACGAACGGATGCGTTTCGTGATCCGGCTCAAGGACGGGGAGAGCATGGCTTTGCTATGCCGTGAGTTCGGGATTTCCCGCAAGACCGGATATAAGATACTGGACCGCTACGAGCAATGCGGGGTGGAGGGGTTGAGCGAATCGACGTGAAACCGGAGTTCCTTTTCAATATGCTCGTCCGTCTGCCCACGCCGCCACCAGATCATTTCGCGTCTCCTGCGGCCATGTTCAGGATGAGGCTCGCCGCTTCTGTCAACCGCTGCCACCCTGCCACTTCCGCTTCCAGACACTTCCGTCCTTTTCTCGTTAGACGATGAAACTTTGCTTCGCGCCCGGTTTCGCTTTCCGCCCACGCCGCCTTCAACAAGCAGCGGTGCTCAAGCCGGTGCAGCGCCGGATAAAGGGACCCTTGCGGAATCTGAACTACGTCCCGCGAGACCTGCTGCAAACGTTGCGCAATGGCATAGCCCATGCACAGGGCCAAGAGCCGCTACCTTCAGGATTAATAAGTCCAGTGTGCCCTTAGGTAAAGCGCAAGGTATTGGAAGCTTGGCCTCAAATGGTTTTGAGTCGGCTGAGTCCCTTGATAGATGAATTACGTCGTCTTACCGCAAGCGCTGACGCGGCAGAGGTTTCGGCTAGAGAGGCCCTTCAGTAGAGTTGCAGCCCCTCAAAAAAGTTCGAAAATCGTCTGCCAGAGCCGACCAATCAATCCCTTCCAGCAGGCCATCACTTGACGATCAACGTGACGGGCATATTTACCGGCTGTACGCTTGAATTGGAGCTGGTAGCAGTCACTGTGATCGTGAAGGTTCCGGGCGGCGTTCCCGACGGTGGCGGTGGTGGTGGTGGCGGTGGACCAGAACCTCCGCCGCAGCCGATGCAAAGCAGCACAGCGAACGCGCCAGCCGCAAAGACCCAGCGTGGAATGTGCCTCCTGGTCCTTTCCCAATGAGCAAGCAAAATCATTACCAGCAGGCAGATGGCCCACAGCGGCCAAGCACGGACGCTGAAGTTGGCCGGGGAAGGCCACAGCGTCGGCCAAGGCGCCAGTTGGGCCCGGGCCGTGGTAGTCACGGTCATCGTCGAAGAGTTGCCAGAAGTCGGGTTCGGGCTGAAACTTGCCGTAGTCGCCGCCGGCAATCCGGCAACACTGAAGGTCAAATTATCGGTGAAACCTGCCTGCCGCGAGATAGTTACGGTGTAACTCGTGCTGGCGCCGGCGGAGAGGGTCTGAGAAGAAGGCGTGGCGGTCAGACTAAAAGGGGCCGACGTAACCGTAAAACTGGCAGCGCTGGTCGCAGTCCCATCCAGCGTTGTGACAGTGATGGGACCAGTGGTAGCCCCGGCGGGAACTGTTGTGGTGACCGTCCCGGAGTTGCTCACCGTGAATGTAGCCACCCTTCCGCCAAACGAAACGGCCGTGGCTCCGGTGAAGGTCGTGCCGGTAATCGTCACACCCGCTCCAACCCCACCGAGGGTCGGCGCAAAGGAAGTGATGGTCGGCGTAACCGTAAAGCGGGTCGTGGTCACAATAGGCCCGTTGCTGGGCGTGGTAACGGTGATGGGGCCAGTGGTAGCCCCGGCGGGAACTGTCGTCGTGATCGTCCCGGAGGGGCTCACCGTGAAGGTAGACGCCACTCCATTAAACGAAACAGCCGTGGCTCCGGTGAAGGTCGTGCCGGTAATCGTCACACCCGTTCCAACCGGACCGAAGGTCGGCGTAAACGGGCTGAAGCTGATGCCTTCCAGGAAAGCTACGATGTCGTCGGCCGCGGTGGGCCCAATCTGGGAAGTGTTGATCGGGCCGGAAAACAGCTCACCTGGCGAGGTGTTGAAGAAAGACGAATTATAGAACGCGATCACATCTTTCAACGTGGCTGCGGAGCCGTCGTGGAAGAACGGGCCCAGATTGGCGACGTTGAAAAGCTGGCGGACGCTGAACGCACGCGACCCGCAAGCTGTGCTGGGCTCGCAGGGAAGATTGTCCATTCCAGCCGAGTTGATGATCTGGTTTACCACACCCGTATTGAATAGCGCTGAGTCGGTGAGAACCGTCCCGCTGTGGCAAAACGAGCATTTGGCCTGTCCGAAAAAGGCATTAAAGCCTCGCTGTTGCGCGGCGGTGATCACGAACCGGTTCAAATTGAACTTATTCGGGTCGGTTCCTGCCGGGAACTCCTGCGCCCGCATGAACGCTTCCATGGCGGCCAACTCATCAGACGTCGGCAGCCGGAAATCCGGGTCCGATCCACCGCTGTTCCGAGCCAGCGTCCGCGGGAAGTGCTGGGTCACGGCTCCCGTCGCGAAAGATTGCAGGTCGCCGACGCTGCCGCTAAGTCCAAACGGGCCAAATCTTTGATTTAGGTTGAGGAGGTGAGGAGACTTGCGGAACACGGGCGGGGTCGGGGGAAACCCGTCGATGTTTTCCAGGATAAGACCACGGCCCTGGGGGAAGTTCGCGGTGTCAGCGCTCGTCCTCATCCGCTTCGGATCTTCCAGGCCGAGCACAGGCGAACCTGGAATAGCGCCGAGAGTTCCTGCCGTGATGTTCATGACGGTTCCCGTACACGAGTTGCTGTCGCTCACGGTGCCGGACAAGGCTGGATTCATGCCGCCCGAGACAAGATACGTGGTCGGCGAAACCTGCGTCAGCACCTTAGCTCTCGCTGCCGTCACTCCGCTTCCACTCGTTATGATGCCCTGCAACGTGCCGCTGCATGGCGCGGCGCTCGACACCGTCTGGGTCAGAACCAGCGTGTTGAGATTGAAGTCGAAGCCGGGATCGAAGCTGGACGGATTCGTCTCGCCGATGAACAGCGGATCGAACGTCGCGGAGACGGTACTGAATCGTGACTGGATATTGCTCGGCGGCAACGCGAGGTTCAGGCTCGCTATGTGACAACTTGCGCAGGTCCGCCCATTGCCCTGGAAGGTCTCGCCGTTGAACAGATTCTCGCCCTGGGCGACTTGGGTGGCTAGCGGAATGGTGAGCGTCTTTCCCGCATCGTTTGTCGGTGCGGGTGTCGTATTGATCGTGAAATCTGAGTTAGGGACGGAACCACAAGAGGTAGAGGTGCGCTTCAGGCTCACCGTATTCATGATGGGAAGGGCGGCCGTCGGGGGACCTGCAATAACAACGCCGTTGCAGCCGCCGGAGTCGGTTCCGGTCTGGGCAGCAGGAAAGCTTCCGTAGGAAACGCAGTCAGTTCGCAAAAACGCATTGCTATTCAGCGGATTGTTCGTGAAGCACACCTTCCCGCTAATGGGGCTCAGGAGCGGCGGCATAATGAAATCGGGAGTCGGTGCTCCAGGCAGGTTGGCAAAATCCTGGGTCGCAATCAACTGAGGGTTGGCATCCGCGGGCACACTGTGCGGGAATTTGAACTTACCAGTTTCTCTTCCCGTGGCGTCGAAGAACACTAGCATCACCCTCGATTGAGTCTCGCCACCCTGCGGGCCCCATAAATTGCCACCCCCCTCCTGCTTGATGACGATGTATTGGATTTTGGAGTTGCCATTGACGCCGGCCATGATCTCCTGAATATGGTTCTCATCGTTGGTCGCAACAGCGCGACTCGAAGACAGCAGAAGAACCACGCCGATCGCCAGGGTATAGGTGAATTGCAGATTCTTGTTCCGGTTAGTCAAGCCCTTGCCCTCCTCTTTTCCATATTCGTCATACATACCAGATATCTTTATCCTCTAACGAGCGCGGTTGGGACTAGCATTAGCGTGTAGTTCATCGCAAGTTAAGTTTGCTTTCACCTCCGACTGAAAGCCTGGTTTTTCGCAGACAAGTTTGAGGTGTTAGTCTCTCCCGAAGCAGTACGAGCCATATACACTTGCCCGGAAAAGACAGCGAGTCAACTTTTTACCACATTGGGACAGCGCTCGTCGATAACTATAAAGTAACTAGACAATTCTTAACATTGACAATCCGGCCCAACGGAACCTATAGCTTTGCCTCTATCTACGAGGGTAGTTGCAGCGGTACTTGAAGGCGGCGAAGAGATACCTCAGACATGCGAAAGTTCGATCTGATGGGCATTATATCGGTATGGATAGAGTGAAACGTTCCAAGGCCAGTGCCGACAAATTCCACTGGCACGGCTGTTGCGCGCTCCAGATCCTTGAGGAAGTCACGCGTCCCCGACGACAAGCTTGCTAGCTCAGTTGCCCCAGAATTCGAGTAATCGAGCCTATCTGCTCCCATAACAGCTAGGCTGGTTGGACGGTTATACTCACAACATAACTTTACCAAAGTCATGTCGAACCGCGCTACTCGCCGTAGACGTTTCGTTACTGAGCATGTGCTCGCAATACCCTGCAGTTCGTTGCGTTCTGCATCGCGGTCCTGCTAGGTTACGATTACACGTCGAGGATCAATGATGATCCGCGCACGTTCAATGTCGAGCAGATCGAGTTCCGCAACAAGAACAGCTTCGTCAATAGCGCAGCCAGCTGCAAGGCAGAAAACACCATTAGCCGGCTCTGCGCAAGAGGGAACCCGGTTGCGGAGCTAGCTCCGTCATTCGACGAACTTTTCGGTGGGCCGGGATGGGAATCGGCTATACGTGCAAATTCGAGGCGAGAGGAAGGCATCGTCCAACTTTACTGCAACCGCATGCGCACGGTTAGTGATCCCGCGCTAATATGTGATCGCGCGGAACATGCAGATGATCGTTCCCTATATGATTGTCTTGCATCAATCATTTTCCGAGTTTCTTCTTCACCCATTTTCCCTAGATTGAATTGGCTCGCTGTGCCCAGAACAGATGATGCCGATAACAGAGAGTCACGTCATTGGTCCCAATCCCATCGGACTGATTCATTCCGGCGAGAGAAGATGGGCGCTCATTGGAGGGGTTTGGTCGCGCCACAAATCCGAGTTTGAGTGAATGTTGCTAATAGCGACGCCGCCGCTTCCGCGAAAGAAGGCCTCACTCTGGGCATCTGCGAATGGCTCCTGTCTGTTCTATCAGCTACGGACAGGGTTATAGACAGGAACACATCTAAATACAAGATAAATATAGCATCTGGCGGAGAGAGTGGGATTCGAACCCACGTTAGAGTTTCCCCTAAACACGCTTTCCAAGCGTGCGCCTTCAGCCACTCGGCCATCTCTCCGGCGCAATGATCGGGACGGTTCACGACTTCCGACCAGCATTGCAGTCAACATCTGTGATGCATTCATTATACAGCCATACGTGACGAAGGGTATTTGTCGCGCGATTACCGCGAGTGTTTCCGGGACTAGTAGTAGATTTTGGAGCTCTGGGTCAATTATCATGACGCGGAAAGTTAAGATCGCTCCGATATGATCTCTTCCGCATAATGAACTAACTTGTGCAGGTGAAGATTTGGGCTTCTTTGAATTTGCTCTATTTGCTGGGGCGGCGTTCCTGGCTTATCTCTATCTGCGCGCCCTTTGTGATCGGCCGGAAATGGACATGTCCAGGTTCTGGCCCATGATTGACGCTGTGATTACGTCCTATAAATTGAGTGTCGAAGACACCACGGGGTCAGAGTTAACGCCTGTTTTGGCCCACTCATACAAGGTCAACGGTGCTAGCCACCATGGACGCGTGAGACTCAAACCATGGAAAACGGATCCGTCCGGTGAGGAGTTGAAAGGCAAGAAGGTTCGCATTCGTTACGACCCGTTATTTCCTGGAAGATCGCTTTTGGAGAAACCACTGCGAACGACATGTCGATCGTGCGCAATTCTTGGCTGTTTCGGCGGTTGATTTGGCTGTACCTGGAGAAACCAGCCCCAGCTTCCTCTGGATTACTCGCAGGCTTGAAAGCACGAGGTAATGGCTCTATGCCAGACGACGATGCACCGGCCAACCCGCCACCTGGCCAAGGCTGAGGCGGGTCCAACGAAGCCTGGCAACTCCGGTCCGCGATTTGCGCGCATCGCTTTCCAGTCTTACGGTGGTCTGGTTCCAGGAGGAGTTTGCTCTTCCGATCGAGGCTGGGATCGTTGACCAGATCAAAGCGATTGATCGGGAGAAGTTCGCAGTTGATGGCGACCTCTAAGCAGCTCCCAGCCAACGCGAAAGAATGAATTCTGTCGTGTCTTGCAAATGTTCGACGGAATATACGATCGCTGCTACCGGCCAGGGCGTTCACACGAACACTGAAATGGCCTGGGAGCGGAGCGCCGGAGCGTTATCCGGCGTGAGAATAAACGCGCTCGAAGCAGTACTCGTCGATAACGGCGGCCACGGACTTCTTTCCTCTTTCGTCCAGTGAGCGCACGACGCGGCCGCTGCAGTTGACCATGACATCGGTGTCAGTCCCCAGAACAGATGCGGGCAGCACAATACGAAAGCCGATCACCGTGCCTACATCAAGGGACGTTTTGGTGTGAAAAAGAACGCCGCCCGCGGAAATATCGGCGGTTTCAGCGAAGAGCTCGTGCGCATCGGCGGTGCGGACTGTAATCGGGAGCTTAAGCGGAAAGCGAACTGAGCTTCTTGTATCTGCAACTCCCGAACCTCGAACCGGACCTCTTGTTTCTAACCTGCGTTCTGGCACCCTTGCACCTCTGACAGCTTTATACACCGGGGCCCAAGGCCACTAAAGGTTACTTTGGTATACGCGGAGCACCAAAGGACATGCGCCTAAGTTGACCCTAAAACTTAGTGACTTCAGTGAAATTAAAACCCTGTATTTTCATGGCCGGGACCACCATGTCAAAGGCCTCTTCGCCGCTGGCGCGCACGGCCTTGCCTATTGACTGAACATTATTCAGCATCTCAATCAGGCTCTGGTTGAAGCGGAAATTCAGGATGCCGTGTTTCACTTTACCGTCCTCCACCAGAAAGGTGCCGTCACGCGTCATGCCGGTGACGATCTTCTCGTAGGGATCGACCTCACGTATATACCAGAGCCGCGTGATCAGGATACCGCGGTCCGTGCCGGCGATCATCTGCTCCACCGTCTGCTCTCCATCGGGGGTCAGGAACACGATGTTCGTTGGGGCTTCGCCCATTTCATTGGGAAGCGGGAAACCATGTCCGGTTGCGGCGATCGTGCCGACTTTCCCCGCGAATTCCGACTTGCGCATCTTCTCCGCCGTGCTGCGCGCATAGACCACATTGCGTACCACGCCTTTTTCCACCAGCGTCACGCAGTCGCGCCGCATGCCTTCGCCGTCAAACGGGGTGTTGGACTGGAGCGGGTGATAGACATCGTCGACAATGGTGATGTCTTCGCCAAACAGCTTGGTCCCGATCCTGTTATTGAGAAAGGAGCGTTGGTCCAGAATGGCCAGGCCGCCAAAATCCCAGAACATAAAACCCACCAGATCCAGCACAGCGGCTGGTTCCAGAATCACGGTGTACTTGCCCGGCGCCAGCTCCCGCGGATTACTGGACTGCGTGGCTTTACGCGCGGCAATTTCCGCCAGGCCCACTGCGTCAACGTTGGCGACGTCCGGCGAGTTGGCCTTCTGCCAACCAGAAGAATTGTCCCCCAGCATGGTGATGGAGGCTTCCGCCGATGTCTGCTTGTGAAAGACGCTTAACCCATTGGAATTGACAATGGCTTCCGCGCCTTCCGAACTGGAATAAATACCGGCGGTGACCAGCTTGTTCTTCTTGGCAACGGCCACGATCTTGCCTACTACGTCAGCCCGTTCGTCGGGAGTGATGGCCGCAGTGCGATCAAACCAGCGCGGCGGCAACACGATGCCTTCCGTTTTCGCTTCCCCGGCCTTCGCCCCACCTTTAGCCAAGGGCAAGCGATCGGCATCAGGCTCCTGTACTTTAGCAATGCTCTCCGCCGACTGCACCGCGCGTTTGAGGCTTTCATCGTCAAAGCAGTTCGTGGCAGCGCGGGCCGTCTTGCCGTCAAATGCCACGCGGATGGAAGCAACTTCATTCAGTTCGGCGACGTTCTGGTGGATCGTATTGTTGGCAAAGCGCGTCAACGCGTAGTTGGTGGAGGTGAAAATGATTTCGAGCTCCGCCACGGAACAGAACTTTTTCGCTTTGTCGAAGATCGCTTGCGCTTTTGATTGATCGAGCATTCGTCTCCTGCAATTAGCAAATGGCAAATAGCCACGCCAGGTCAGCCACGATACCCCATGTTTGGCCGCCGTGTTTCAAATTCAGGGCACAAGTATGTTTCTTGCACGAAACCTGCATTCTCGTTCCATATTCTGAAAATATCGTGCTTGGTGCGCACTTCCAGGTACTCCTGTTTACAACTGCGAAAACACGCCATCGACCCGAACAGTCCGTGCCCACCAGGGCTGTAGTCTGAAAAAGCACAATTGATGCAAGCTTTTATATAGGTTCCGCTGGGAAGAGACTTCTGTAAATCCAGAAGTTCATCCTCAAACCAGCCCGAGTGCCCCCTTGATTTGTACGTTTGGCCATCCACCTGAAGCGTGAGGGCGAGTTCCCGGCGATCAAGTCCCCCGTTTGGAGCGGGATCACCCAGTATCAATTGAACTTCAAGAATGCCGCCCACGGTGCGGCTTTGAGAAACAACAGGCAAAGGAATGTTACATATGATTTGGCATGCACAAAGGTCGGTTTTATTAAGCGTGAACTGCTCCAGCAGGAGAGGATCAGAGCCCGGCTTAGGCTCAAAGTCATCAAAGCTGACTCCCGTAAACTCAACTCCTCGCAGTAAGACAGTGATATTTCGGGAATCATTCATGATGGTTGTCATTTCCAGACCGCGCTTGTCCGAATATGTCGCCGGATATTCCCAATTCATGTTGTTTGTTCTTTCGAAACTTGCACCTTTGTGCCGCCCCTTCGGGGCTCTCCTTGTTTTTTCTGCCCACCCAGGCCTTACGGCCTGGGCTAAGCTCTTTCGCGCCTTCGGCGCTGCTATTCGGTGCTCAACCATTCCTTCTTGCGCTCTCTCGTTACTCAGCCATTTTTCCTTCTTGCGTTCCTCTGCGCTCTTTGCGTCCTTTGTGGTTGAACTTTAGCAGTTTTCTCCGTGGTGAAATCAATTGCCTTTATACGCCGTCCCAATCTTCACCCCTCTGAACCGCGCCGGCGATGCTCCGTGGCCCGTGCCCATGGTCTGCGTGGGCTGGCCTTTGCCGCAGTTTGGTGTGCCCCAGAGCGTCCATTGGTCACGCGAGCAGATCGCGTCCATGGAGTTCCAGAATTCTGTGGTAATGCCCGAGTACGAAGGGTTCTTGAACATACGGCCCAGCTTGCCGCCTTTGATCTCCCAGCCAATTTCGCAGCCAAACTGGAAGTTATAACGCTTGTCGTCGATCGACCACGAGCGGTTGGTCTGCATGTAGATGCCGTCATCGGTGTCAGCAATGAGCTGGTCAAATGTCAGTGGCTTCTCGCCTGGACGAATACTGATGTTCGTCATGCGCACCAGCGGGATGCGGTTCCAGCCTTCAGCGCGCATGGTCCCGTTAGAGCGGTTTTCGCCGATGGTATGCGCCGTCTCGCGCGACGATATGTATCCAGTAAACAAGCCGTTGGTAATGATCGGCGTGCATTGCCCGGCTACGCCTTCGTCGTCATAGGCAAAAGTTCCCAGGCCAGGGCCATGCTCCTCCGTCGCGTCCGCTACGACGTTCACCAGATCGCTGCCGTAACGGAGCTTGCGCAGCTTGTCGATGGTAAGGAAGGACGTGCCGGCAAAGTTCGCTTCCATGCCCAGCACGCGGTCGAGCTCAATCGGATGGCCGATGGATTCGTGGATCTGCAATCCCAGCTGCGAAGAATCCAGAACCAGAGTCATCTTCCCTTCCGGACACCGCTCGGCCTGATGCAGCGCCACGGCCTGTTCGCCGATGCGGCGCGCGTTCTCCACCAGCTTGAGTTCGTCAATCAGTTCGTATCCTTTGTTCTGGAATTGCCCGCCAAAAGAATTGGGATACGAGCGCTTCATGATCTCCGTGCCCTGAAACGCAAGCGCGGCGAACCCAGCGCCTGTGCGGTAGCGCGTCTGGTGTATGTCTGAGCCTTCCGTGGAATAAAACCACTGCTCGTAGCGACCCATGTGCAGGCTGCTCTCGGCCAGGGTCACGCCCTTCACGGCCATCAGCTCAGCGTCGATCCGGGTAAGTAAATCCAGGTTTTCTTCTATGGAGGTGCGGAACGGATCGATCCTGCACGGTGACGACCATTCGATCCTGGCTGCGGGCTCGGGCGCCAATCGCACCGGCTCCTCTTTGACCCTGGCTGATGCCCTGGCAATCTCCAGCGCCTGCGCAGCGGTCTTTTCCACCGACGCCCGGCTGAGGTCGTCGCTAGCGGCAAAGCCCCACGAGTCGCTCACCAGTACGCGAATGCCGACGCCCAATGACTCCGAGCTTTCGGCATGGCTGACTTTCCCATTCTTGGTGGCCAGCGAGCGCTGACGATCGTCAACGATGCGGACATCAGCGTAACCGGCGCCGCGCTGGGTAACAGTGTTCAATGCCCAATCAGCAATCTGTTTCATGCTCATAATTTTCAACCGTTAATAATAAGCCAAAAGGTAAGAATCGGGAGATCTTGCGATCGGGAGATCGGAAAAGCATTACAAGAATCACATGATGGACCTACAAAATCGTTGTGTTCTGGTTTTCAGATCAACCGATCCCCCGATCGCCAGATCACCTGATCTGCACGTCCCTGTTCATCAGGTGGTAAAGTCACTGCATGTCCCGCAAGCCCACGCACATCAAGGTGATCAATCTGGAAGAGGGTATGCCCACGGTGGAGCAGGCGCGTCTGCGCATGGAGCGGGAACTCCATCTGGCACGCCAGCAGCGATGCACCGCGGTCAAACTCATTCACGGCTACGGCTCCAGCGGCGCCGGCGGTTTTCTGCGCATCGAACTGCAAAAAGAACTGCGCCGGTTGGCCCAGGCCGGGTCCATCCGCGCTTTCATCGCCGGCGAAGACTGGCGCGTGTCCAATGAGATCACCTGGGACGTGCTCAAGAAGTTCCCTGAATGGAAGCAGGACTCTGATCTGGGCAAATCCAACATGGGCATTTCCATCGTGTTCTTTTGAAAACTTTTCTTACCACTGGTGAGCACGGATGGCACTGATTCACCCGATCTTTCCTGATAACCCTCTTGACAGCTACTGCATGTAGTGCTACAACATGTAGCTATTAAACGAAAGCGGAGGCTGACGATCCGAATGCATCGTTACAAGGCGCTCTTACAAGCTCTAGTCATCCTGGCTGGTTCGTGCACTCCTGGCTTCAAGGGCTTTTCTTACAGGAATGACACACTGTTGACGATTCAAAGCCCGCTGCCCGGCGAACGCTTTGTCACCAACGAGACAGTGAGTCTCAAAGTTTCGGTGCGAGACCGGCACATCGACCCCTCGCAGATAATCTGGACTTCGAGCATTTCTGGTGCGCTGGGGCATGGCAAGGAGATTCAAGTCAGCCAGCTTCCTCCGGGAGCCCATGACATCAAAGTAAGCGTCGACGGGGAGACCCAGAGCATTTCGATTCGTGAGTTCAAGGACTTGTGGGACCTCTATCGGGCCACCCCGTCACCAGCAGAGCTGGACCGGCTCCGGAAGGACTTCTCCGTAAATTGGGTTGACGGTACCCAGCCCGATGAAAAATGGGGCCCCTATGATCCCCCAATCTTCAATCAGGCTTCGCCCTTGCCTGCAAAAGTAGTGGTTCTCGCCAACCTGGATATCCTCAGGCACCAGGCCTTCTCGGAGCCTTTGCCTTCCGGCGATGGACTCAAGGTCTATGATCACTTGCGAAAATACGTGAAGGAAATCGATCTGGGGCTCGACTGTGGTAACTCGTCAGGCGGAGGCGGCAGGGTCTCTCTGAATCGTTGGCAAAGCATGTGGAGCCTGGCCAAACACGACTGTAAGTCCACCACATCGGACGGCTCGCAATTCGTCAGTTATTTTGCGCCCCTCTACTTGTTGATGCATGAGGCACGCCACAGTGAACCAGGCGACAAGCACCACACCAGTTGTTTCGGCTTCGACAACATGGACCAGTCGCTCGATCAGGGCAGCGGACATGCCTGGGCAACACTATATGCCATGTGGGTATATAAGTACGGGTTGTACGACCCTCCAATTATCAAACAACAGGCCAAGAACCAGGCTTACGGCCTGCTCTCAAGGCTCTGCTCAAAACCCGCGTCATCGAACCCCAAAGTTCAGGCCATTATTACCGAGTTGCTTGGCGACGATCAGCCGGACAACTCCGGTGTGGCATCGACCCAATTGCCGGCCCCCAGTTTGTTGTCGCCTGAAGAGGGGGCGCGTCTGGACCAATTTCCGCGAAACACGACGCTGCGTTGGAGTGCCGTGCCCAGGGCCGCAGCATATGTGGTGGAGTGGGACTATAGCCAGGGAGACACTTGGTGGTCTCAGATCAACATTGACTACCCCAGCCCTCGGCCTAAGGAAGGCGGAGGTTGGTGGGCCGAACTCCATAAATCCGGGCGGGCCAGGTATTTCACAACGGAAACAAGTTTTACTTTTGGGTTCGTCGGAGCACAGCGGGGGCGCTGGCGCGTGTGGGCGGTAGACGCAAACAACAATCCTGGGGACCGGAGCAAGTGGCGCGAGTTTCTATACGTGCGATAGCTTCCGAGAACCAGGGGCTTAGTGGGCCTTGTTCGCATTAAGCCTCTTCTCCATGTGGTCAATCACGGTCTTCCACATATCGATCTCAAGCTGGAATTGGTGCCTGAGGGGTGTCTGTGTGGTATCCACATAAGCGAGGTTCGTCTCCATCTGCTGTACCAGCGCGCGCATCTTCTTCAGATCATCGCGGAGAGAGTCGGCATCGTCTTGGTGCGTGGTCTGCGCACCGGCGGGGCTGGCCTGAACAGCAGGAGCAACGGCGCCTTGAACAACCGGCCTGGGGACCGCACCGACGGCAGTGAACAAAAGAACACAAACTATGATTGCAGTGATGAGTCGCATTGAGTTCTCCTCTTAATCCGTGATTTGATCGGGAATCTTTTGCCAGGCCTGTTCTCCCCGCTGCTCCTCCGTGCTTCAGTTCTTCCGTAGTGGACTGGTCCTTCTGGGTTCCACCACATACGGTTGCAGCACGCGCACCAGCGATTCCGGCGCGTCCACCTCCATATGCACTGCGCTGTCGCGGTAGGAACGTTTCAGAATGTGAGCACGCGCCTGGATCTGGGCAAGCACCTTGCCTTCGCTCTGGGGAACGCGCAAGCGCAGGCGCTGCAACGCGTCGATTTCCAGCCGCGCGTCGATGGCGGCCAGCAAGTCACTCAATCCCGCGTTCTGCGCAGCGGAAATATGGACGGTGGACGAATTGTTCACCAGTGCGCGCCGCTGCGTCTCCGGCAGAAGATCGGCTTTGTTCATTACACGGATCTGCGGCCGGGCCTGCACTTCAAGCTCTTTCAGAACCTGCTCCACCTGGTGTTGCTGTTCATGGGCCACCGGACTGGTCACATCGGCCACATGCAGAAGCAGCGCCGCTCGCTGGACTTCTTCCAGCGTGGCGCGAAATGCCGTCACCAGCGTAGTAGGTAGGTTGCGAATGAAGCCGACCGTATCTGACAACAGGACCCTGCGCTTGCTGGGCAAGGTAATGCCGCGCACCGTGGGATCAAGGGTGGCAAACATCTTGGCCGATTCCAGCACGCCCGCCTGGGTGAGCGCATTGAACAAAGTCGATTTGCCGGCGTTCGTGTAACCCACCAGGGCGACCGTAGGCAGCGGAACGGATTCACGTCGCTGCCGCTGCTGTCCGCGAATGCGCCGTACTTCCTCAAGCTTTTTCTTGATATGACGAATGCGGCGATAGATCTTGCGACGGTCCGTCTCCAGCTGCGTTTCACCAGGGCCGCGTGTGCCGATGCCGCCGCCGAGCTGGGACATCTCCACGCCACGTCCGGTAAGCCTCGGCAAAAGGTAATCCAATTGAGCAAGCTCCACCTGCAGCTGGCCTTCACGACTGCGCGCGTGTCGCGCAAAGATATCAAGAATGAGCTGGGTACGGTCGATCACCCGGGCATCCACTTCTTTTTCGATATTGCGCTGCTGTGAGGGAGAGAGTTCGTGGTCCACCAGGATCACGTCGGCCTGGGCCGAGGCGGCGGCGCCGGCGATTTCCTGCAGCTTGCCTTTGCCGATCAAAGTAGCAGGATCAGGACGATCACGGTGCTGCACAAACTCGCCGGCAATCTCCGCTCCCGCGGAGGCAGCCAGTTCGCGGAACTCCGCCAGAGATTCTTCCGCGTCGGGCCGGGACCGGCGATTGCTGTGGCCCTCTTCTGCGTCCGCGGCATTGCGCGCCATCAGGGCGCTGGGAGGCAGGTCAATGTCCCGATCGGAACGCGAACGGTAACGGAACTCCACACCGACCAGAAAGGCCCGCTCCGGCCCTTCACGGCTGGTCTGTATCATCCCGGTCGAAGCCTGCTTACGGCGGGAACGCTGCCCTGGAATGGATCAGCCCTCCGACTTGGCCAAATTGCTTTCGCCCTCTGACAACGGCTGCGGCCCGCGGCTGTCACTGTGGTGGCTGCCTTTGGCCATTACAACCGTAGAAATGGCGTGCTTGAAGATGAGTTGTTCCTGGTTGTTGGTCTCGAGAACTACTGAATACTTGTCGAAGGACCGGATGCGGCCTGTAAGCTTGACTCCGCTCAGCAGATAAATGGTTATCTGCATCTTGTCCTTGCGCGCGGTGTTCAGAAACGAGTCCTGTATATTCTGCGCCGGCTTATTTTCCATCTGCCGATCTTTCTCCTGTATGGCGTGCGTACTCAAGGGGGGAACCTTTCTACGAAGTGCACCAGATTATTGTAGCTTTTTCAGGCGCATCCCGGCAAAGAGGAATGCTTTCCCCGGAAAAAACACTGCAAACGATCAGGGTTTCCTGCCCAGCGGGCCATTTCTATCAGCGCTTAGCGCCAATATCTGCTCTTAGCGACAATAGTGCTAGAATTTTGCTAAGGCATGAAAAGTCCAGGCCAGAAGACGACAGCAGAAGTCCCCATGCTGGATTTGTCGCGCCAGTACGCCTCCATTCGCGAGGAGGTGCTGTCCGCCATTGCCCGCGTATGCGATTCGCAGCGTTACATTCTTGGGCCAGAGGCAGTGACCTTTGAACGGGAGTTCGCCTCCTTGTGTGGCGCCGCGGAAGCCATAGGATGCGCTTCCGGCACCGATGCCCTTTGGCTGGCTATGGTGGCCGCCGGCATACGCAACGGCGACGCTGTCATTACTACCCCTTTCAGTTTCTTTGCTACCGCTAGTTCGATCCTGCGTGCAGGCGCGCGGCCCGTGTTTGCAGACGTCGATCCAGAAACGCTCAACCTCGATCCCGGCAGTGTTGAGCAGCGGCTCAAGCACTCACCGGCAAATGTCAAGGCCGTTATGCCCGTCCATCTTTATGGCCAGTGCGTGGACATGGACGCGCTGGACCGCGTGGCTGCGGAATTCAAGCTGCATGTGATTGAAGATGCCGCACAGGCGGTGGGCGCAACATGGAAAGGAAAACCGGCAGGCTCCCTGGGGCTAGCCGCGGCCTTTAGCTATTACCCTACCAAGAACCTCAGCGCTTTTGGCGACGCCGGGGCCGTTACCACCGATGATCACGCCATTGCCCAACACATGCGCTGGTTGCGCGACCATGGCAGCAAGAAGCGTTATTACCACGACGAAATTGGCGCCAACAGCCGTCTGGACGCCATCCAGGCAGCCGTGCTTCGCGTGAAGCTGCCCCACCTTCAATGTTGGAACGATGCGCGTCGTGAGCGGGCAAGCATCTATGATCGTTTACTCACCAGTGCCGGGTTGACTAAAACTGGCGCGAACTCCGCCGCCCCGGTAGTCCTGCTCAAGGGCCGTTCTGAAGCTCACCATATTTATCACCAGTACGTGGTTCGGGTACGCCAGCGGGATGAACTGCGCGCATTTCTCACGGAGCGCGGCGTAGGATCAGAGATCTACTATCCTATTCCGCTGCACTTGCAAGAGTGCTTTATCTATCTCGGCTATGCGCAAGGCGGCCTGCCGGAAGCTGAGTCCGCCGCAGCCACAGTCCTGGCCTTGCCGATGTTTGCTGAACTTGATGCAGACGAACAAGGCTATGTGGTGGACTCCATCTCCGAATTCTATTCCTGAGAACTATGCGAGCAACGGCCTGATCTCTCCAAGGTTCGTTTGCAACTATTTTTGCTTTAGCTCTGTACAATACCCAGGTATCCCGTTCCATCGCCTCTTGTCGTTGGAGAAACCCTATGGACTATACACTTCGTCCCCGGTCTCTTGGCACGCTGCTCGACAACACATTTGATATCTATCGCAGGAATTTTCTGCTTTTTGTCGGCATTAGCGCAATTCCAAGCGGGATCTTACTCTTGCTCAAACTGGCTTGGATGGGGCTCGTCGTTGCCGCCAAGGACACAACAATCATTCATGCATCCCCGTGGGTAGAGGTCAGTGTGGTATTGGCTGCGGTGGGTGGTTGGTTTGCGACCCTGTTTGTGAGTTCCATTGTCACGGCGGCGACGACTTTAGGTGTCTCTGACGTGTATCTGGACAGACCAACCAGCATTCAGGCTTGTTTCTCACGCATCGCCGACAAAGCGTTCAGAGTGGTCTACGTTTCGTTTGTGGTTGGATTGATTGTAGGTTTCGGCACCTTACTGTGCATCATCCCGGGAATCTACTGGCTGGGAAAATATGGTGTTGCGATTCCAGCCGTGGTCCTTGAAGACATAACCGGACGCCAGGCACTGGACAGAAGCTCTCACCTTACCCATGACGCTATCGGGCGTGTGATTGTGGTCGCTCTTCTGACAAGCATTATTACGATTGCCATGGCACTATTGCTGGACGCAGGTGTATCGGGGTTAACAGTCGTATTTCATCAAGCCAGAATCCTTACCGGCGCGGCAGCACAGGAGATCACTTCCACGATCATTGAAATCCTGTTTGGTCCAATCAGTGCCATAGCGCTTACGCTGGTCTACTATGATCAGCGGGTGCGCAAGGAAGCGTTTGATATCGAGCATATGATGACCTTGATGGGCGTTCCCAAGGACCTTCCTTCAGGTGCCCCGGCTTCCTGAGAAACTTCGATTCGGAGCCATCAGTAAACGGAAACCGCTTTAGTGTTTAGCAGGTTTGGTTTTTGGCGACAGGACGAGGAAGACGACACTGGCCAGAGAGAATATCCCTGCGACTATCGCCATGGGCAGAACCAGCGGGACAGCTTCCCGCCATATTCTCCCAGCCAGACCCAGGAAGACCGCAAGGCACACCGTAACCGCCAGCATCCGCATGATTACCATCGGGCGCTCGATGCGCTCCTTCTGCGCCTGTTTCTTCAGGATCTGTGCGCGCCACCAGATCAGGTCCGGACTGGGCAACTCCGGTCGATGGTCCTGCGACATCTTCTTGATCAAAAAATCGAGTTGAGAATCGTTATTCATGGGAACCCTTGAACCCTGCGCGCTCCAGCAGGTCTTTCGCTTTTTCCCGCGCTCGGAACACCATCACGCGCACGCTCTTCTCTTTCACGTTGAGAATACCACCGATTTCCTTGTGGCTTAGCTCTTCCACATGGGCCAGCCATAGCACAGCGCGTTCCTGGACGTTGAGTCGCTCGAAAATTGCCGCCATGTCCACCGGAAGGTTGAAATCATAGTGGACGTGTTCCACCGGTTGGCTGAGATCCAGCCACTCTTTTCCCCGCTTCAGTTTGCGCCAGTGGTCGCGAAGAATGTTGGTCGCTGTCTTGTAGAGATACGCCTTGCGGTGCTGTTCTTCCATCGCCGGGGCCGCGATCATGCGAATATAGGCCTCTTGCAGCACTTCATCCGCCGTGGCGGGATCGCCGCTGAGGCGGCAGAGATAGCCGTGGAGCGTCCGGGCGGTGCGCAGGTAGAAAGCCTCAAATTCGCCCTGGCTGGTCCGCTCGGCTTCATGGGTGCGCGCTTCAGTCATCGTCAGGAACCGTGTTACCGTGGCGGTGAACAACGCGTTACTCCTTCTCTCCCAGTCCGATTTTCTTTACCAGAAAATACGACACGACGGCGGACACCAGGAACCCCAGCCCCAGGCAAAGTGAAACCATCCCAAGAGTCTCGAGTATCCAAAAGTGGTAGTGACGTCCGGCGACGACTAACCCCGGTCCCAAAGAAAGCGTCACAATTCCAGTCTGGACCGAACTGAGGATGGAATTGCGCGGGCTGGTAACCGCGCTGGAGAGGCTCATCACGTATCTCTGCCCCGCCGGAGATTGAACAAACGTGGCGAAATCCTGGGCGGAGGCGAATTTTTCCAGCAAGTGCTTCTGCATTGCGTCCTGTTGCTTCCGCCGCAGGAATGAGGCAACCAGATAGAGTCCCCAGCCAAAGAAGCCGACCATAGCGAATCCCGCCATCATGTCCTTCAGAAAAACTTCGTGTTCCAATAACATGTTTATTCCTCTGCATCTGAAACGCGCAGGAGCGGTGAAAGGTTAACAAGTTCCGGGATCTAAGAAGAATTTATTCTGGGACAGACCGGACGCCACACTACCTTGGCCGCGTGGCCCGGCGATGGCGGGTTTTAGGCGGCTCTTCGCCCGGCGCGAAGACCTTACGTACGACCGGCGGATTGAACTTGTAGATCTGCTGGCGCATCTTGCCGTCTTCGTCCTTTAGACGCAGGGTAAAGGTGCGCAGGCTTCCCTCTTTTTCAAAAGTCTGTTGTCCCAAAGAGACCGGCAGCACTCCTGAGAGGTCACGCTCGCGGTACGCTGTCTCGTAACGGTGGCGGCGCGTGTTCCAGGTATAGACCCGGACCTGGCTGAAGTCGTATGGCAGCCCTTCATGGTTTTCCGTCAGGAGCGCAAGATATTGGGGGACCTTCTTGCCGCCGTCGCTGACGTCGTCCAAGGGAAAGACGGAAACGATGCGCTGTCCTTCGGCATATTGCGCGATGTCTTTCGGCACATCAAGGTAGAGCTTTCTGCCCAGCACCCAGCCTACGTGTTTTTGCGTATCCCGAATCAGCCACCAGTCTTCCATGATGGCCGGCTGGCCTGTATTGTCACCTGGTTTGGGTTGATCGTCGTCGGAAATGTCCGCATCAGCGTCTTTCTGTTGCTTGTCGTCTTTTAACTGGCCTTGCGGCGGCAACTGTGCGGGTGGCGCATTGCGGTTCACCGTCTGACGTTGCAACAGGTCGACTTTCTCTTTCTCATTCAATAAATATAGAAAGCTGGTCTTTCTACCTGGCAGCACGTGGACGTTGACTTGGTCTTCGGTTGTCGCAACCGACTGGGCCGGCGTGTCCTTGAACTGCTCCGCCATGCGCTGGAACTGATCATAGGTCTGCTGATCGGCTAGAAAGCGCTCCGGCACCCAGCCCTCTTCCCCGCGCGGCGACCGGACGCGCACAAACCGCTTGCTCTGCATGCGCTCCAGCACCTGCACGCGTTCGCCGATGTGCAATATGCCGGGTTTGTTGTAGATGGCGGCAACGCGATCGCGCAGTTCAGCGTCCTTTGCCACAACGTAGGCATACTCATTGCGATCGGACACGCCACTTCCGCATCCCGCCAGACCGGCGAGCAGCATGGCAACGAGCAGAAATACCGACAAAGTGTAATGTCCGTTGGTTGGGACGAGCCGCATGTCCAGAGGTTCCCGCATTGGACTTAAGTACAACTATAGCAGCCCCGATGCCACCAACAATAGGGGTACGGCCGCTTACAAGGGGCTTTTCACAAACAATTCACCGCACTGGCAGCTTTAGCGCAATCATTGCTGTGGAACCGCGCCCTGTTGGGCAAAAATAAGGTAATGGCCTACGGGATCTTTGATGCCAATTTCCTTTGCCCCATAAAAGGTCGTTCGCGTCGGCATTACGATCTCGGCGCCGTTGACCGCGGTAACGAGCGCGCCCAGGTCGTCAACCTCGATATAGAGAAACGCCGGCCCTTTTCGCACTGCCTGGCCCGTCGCCGGATTGTCCTTATCGACGCTGGCATAGCTCTGGTACATGATCTCCATGCCGTTCTTCTCCAGCATGGCAAAGCCGACTTTGTCACCCTCCGGCACCTCCACAGTTTTTTCAAAGCCCATCCGTTCGGTCCAGAACCTGATGCAGGTCTCGATCTCCTGCGCGAACAACAGTGGCGTGACCTTCTTAATTTTTACAGGTTTCATTTTTTCCTCCGGGCAGTTTTTCTTGACTCGCGCTGTAGTCTAATTTAGACTAGTTAGGCTGTCAACAGGAGGTTCGCATGCTGGTTCAGGAACGGCGTCTCAGCGATCTGGTTTCCATCGGCCCGGCCATGCTACGCGACTTTGAGTTGCTCGGCATCCGCAGCGTACAGCAACTGGCGCGGCAGGACCCGGTCAGGCTCTACCGCAAACTCTGCCGCATCATGGGTCGGCAAACCGGCGGGAAAGTAGACATATGCTGCCAGGATGTCTTCAGCGCCGCCGTGGCACAGGCGCGGAACCCGCTCCTTCCCGCCGCGCAATGCCAGTGGTGGTACTGGAGCCGGCAACGAAAGTCGCAAGATGCCCGCAGCTAGAAAACGCGACCTGACCGTGCCCGACCTGGTCCTGCTCAGCCTTCTGGCTGAACAGCCCATGCACGGTTACCAGGCAAACGCGGAACTGGAACGCCGCCAGGTGCGCGACTGGGCCGGCATCTCACGTCCGCAGATTTATTACTCGCTGGAGAAACTAGCAAGGCTTGGCCTGCTGCGCCAAAGCAAAGACTCCGAACCAGCAACAGGGCCTGATCGCAGCGTCTTTGCGGTCACCGCAAGAGGTCGCACCATGCTGGCCGACGCGCTGGAGCGCGAAGACTGGACTACACAGCGGGACCGTCCGGCCTTTCTTACCTGGCTGGCGCTCTCCTGGCAAGCGCGGCCCGGAATTGTGCAGAAACAAATTCAGCTCCGCCACAAATTTGTTGCGTCCGAACTGAAGCGCGAAAAGGACACTCTGCAGGATGTCCTGCGCGAAGTTGGCCACCAGCATCACGAAGCTGTGTGGATGCTGGGTCTGATCATCGAGCACTTCAAATCTGAACTGGCATGGCTCGACCGGGTGGAGCGAGAACTCAGTCTGCGTGCTCCAGCGCGAAATCCCGCGATCGCTGGTGAATGACTCTTCGAGCTTCCTGTTCCCTGGCTAAGCAGTGGTACATTTTACTTGTGAAGATATGGCCCAGGGAGGCATGGCAAAAGGGACTGCTGCTCTTTTTTCTCCTCGCCGTTGGTGCAACTTGGTTCTGGGTTGCCGTCTCTCCTTTTCATTGGCTCAGAAGGGTAGATTTTGGAACTGTAAAGGTGGACGAGCACCAGGTTGATGCGGACATATTCTTCGGGGAACCTGAGGGTGAAGCCGAAGCGATTGTGCTTGTACATCTGAAAGACGGACGCGACTACTTCCTCGATTTTGGCTCTGAGAAGGTGCGGGAAGGGAATGCATCAGAATATGCGCGGCTCTACGCCGGGGTGTGGTGCTTCAGGTCGATGCAGGAGGGCTCATTCCGTGAACCACTGCCGTTTAACAAACTGAATGAGTTTCGTATTCCAACACAAGATGGACATGTTGTGTCAGTGCAGCTCTAAGTTGGCCATCGATTGAAATCGTGTACAAACAGGATTCTTACGGCCTTTCGGCGGGCTGGCTGCTGCGGTGCGCTGACGAACACGAACTCGAAACGGTGCGGCTTACCGCGTATACTGCGTCGGGGGGACAATGACGATTCGAACCAGATTGGTTGCGTTTCTATTCTGCTTTTCACTCAGGTTGCTGGCGCAACAGCCTGCCGGTTCCAACTCAACACAAATTCGCGATGCCATGAAATCTTTGTCCAGTGACGCCATGCAGGGCCGTGGCAGCGGGACGCCCGATGAACTGGCGGCCGCAAACTACCTGGCCGGAGAGCTGCGCGCGATCGGCATTACTCCGGCGGGAGACAAGGGCGGGTACATTCAGGATGTATCTGGTGTCTTCCAGTTCTACAGAGAAAGCAAGCAATGGAATACCCGCAACGTTCTGGGAATTCTTCCCGGCAGCGACCCCAGGCTGAAGGACCAGGTGATCCTGCTGACCGCGCACATGGACCACATCGGCGTTGGGAAGCCGGTCAATGGCGACAACGTCTATAACGGCGCCGATGACGACGCTTCCGGCTGCATCGCCGTGCTGCAACTGGCACGAGCTCTTGCAGGAAAGGAACATCCGAAGAGGACGGTGGTTTTTGCTTTTTTCGGGAGCGAAGAAACCGGCGGACAGGGCAACCAGTATTTCCTGCAGCATCCACCCGTGCCGCTGGCGAATATTGTGGCCAACCTGGAATTTGAGATGATCGGCCGGCCTGACTCCGCGGTCAAACCCGACGAGCTCTGGCTGACCGGTTACGACCGCAGCAATCTCGGTCCGGAACTGGCCAAGCATGGGGCCAAGCTAGTAGCTGATCCACATCCCGCGGAGCAATTTTTTCAGCGTTCCGACAACTATGCTCTGGCCAAACGCGGCATCGTCGCGCAAACCGTCTCCAGTTTTGGGTTGCACAAGGACTATCACCGGCCCAGCGACGATATGGAGCACATCGACTTTGTCCACATGGAACAGGCCATACAGTCCATGGTCGCTCCGGTCCAGTGGCTGGCTAATTCCGATTTCAAGCCGGAGTGGGCAGAGGGCAAAAAGCCGTAGTTCGGAACGGATTCGGCGAGCAATCACCTTCAGGCCTTTGTATCCTGAACATCGGAATTTCGCTTGTGCGGGAACAGGAAAATCAACATATCAGGAGGGATCATGCTCAAAGGCTTCCGACTGTTCATGATGCGCGGCAATGTTATCGACCTGGCCGTGGCGGTGGTGGTCGGCGCGGCGTTTGGCGCTGTGGTTACGTCGTTCGTCACCAACATTATTACTCCGCTGATTTCAGCGGTGGCGGGCAAGCCTGACTTCTCAGCGTTCCATGTGACGCTGCACGGCGCGGTCATCTCGTATGGCGCATTTCTGAATGCCCTCTTTGCCTTCCTGCTGATTTCAGCGGCGGTGTACTTTACCCTGGTCGCGCCGATGAACGCGTTGAAGGCCCTGGCCGCGCGCAATGCCGCGCCCGTTGACCCCACCAGCAAGAAGTGTCCGGAATGCCTGAGCGAGATACCGGTGGCCGCGCGTCGTTGCGCCTTCTGTAGGTCGGTGCTGATTGCGCCCGGTAAGCCGGAAAGTGCGTAAACTCCGCTTGCAGCCGCGATCCGGCGTTGTCTTGGCATTGCTGTACCCGGCTTCTAATGTCTACTAGTTTCTGGAACCTGAGAACACATTTTGACGTAAAACTCTCTGGAGGAATTGAAGATGAGAAAGCTAACTTTGATATTTCTTCTGCTGGGCTGCTCGGTGGCATTCGCTGGTGACAAGAAAGCAGCGAAGATCGATCCGTGGGTCGGCGACTGGAAATTGGACGTAAGCAAATCGAAGTTCTCCACTCCCGGACCCAAGGAAGAAACTCTAACGATTGCCGCTGCCGATGAGACCGCGGTGAAGTACTCAACGAAAGGCACTGGGCCCGACGGATCTCCGTACACGGAAAACTATGATGGCAAGCCCGATGGAAAAGGCTATCCGCTCACCAAGAACGGCCAGGCAGTGGCCAGGATCAGCTATCATCGCATCTCCGACCACAGCTCCACCGGCACGGCCGAGATGGAGGACGGCACGCTCGTGACGGAAACAATCACCCTCTCCACAGATGGCAAGACCATCACCATCAAAGGCCATATCAAGGCCGGGAGGTCTGAATTGAGCGAGACGATTGTCTTCAACAAGCTGTAACAGAGCGTTGTGAACGGAAACAAAACGTAGGGCGCGGACTATGTAGGGCGCGCCTTTTCTGTTGGCGCAGGAATGAAATTTAAAGATATCGTTCCCGGAGGACGCTTGCGTGGTGGACAACGTGACCGCCCACAATGTAGGCGCACGCTCTTACCGTGAAAGGGTTGTCGCTGGCGACACCGTTTCGCATCCAGGCATCCTCGGGAAGATTGCGAAAGAACGCTATAGTCGCCAGGCGGATACTCCTGAACTCCTCAATGTGGATGGCCCAGGAAACCTCGTCCGCACGGGCCATTCCGGCGGCGATGTCCTGGTCAAAGCTGGGCAAGGCGCTTTTGAAGCCGCGGGCAAACCATAAAGCTCGGAACAGGAACACACGCTCAGTATCGTTTACGTGGTTCCACATCTGGCGAATGCTCCACTTTCCCGGTGCGTAGCGATAGAGAGACTTTTCCTCGGAGATGCCGCGCAGGAACGAAAGCGTCTCGTCCAACTGCGGCTCAAACACACTGACAATATTGTCGCTGGAGATACGGTTGATGTACCCAAAGTAGTATGGGGAAGCTTCGGCGGCTGCTGGGCGTCCGATCATAAAATGATTTTAGCAGCGGAGACAGCGCGGCGTTGTCAGTCTCGGTCCCGGCTTCGTTGCGAAATATTCTCAAAACAATACTTTGCTCTTCCTGCGGGCCGTCTTAATGCTTATTCGGCGCCCATGGCCTTTGCCATCAGATGAAATATCTCTGACATGTCATGGATACCCAGAACATTGAATGCTTGCGGGCCCTGCGCGGCGATGCGCACCTGCGTTCCAGTATGTTCCATGCTGTGAGAGGAAGCACAACAAACAGAGTTGGTGGCGTAAAGGAGTGTCATGTTCGCTTTGTCGGTTGTGGTAAGGGTGCTCATGAGTCCCAGGCTGTGATCGGTCTGCGTGGGTAGAGGAATAATCTGCGTGGAATGGCCGTGGTCCGCCGTCACGATAATTAATGTATCGGGATGGCTGGCGGCATAGTCCAGAGCGAGCCGGATCGCGTTATCAAAGGCCACGGTTTCCCCGATCTGTTCGCACGGCTGGGCCGTGTGTGCGCGCTTATCAATCTGCGCTCCTTCCACCTGCAAAAAGAAACCGGGAGATTTGGGATCGCTGGTCTCCAGCAGCCGGATCGCTTTCAGCATCATGGAAAGCAGCGCCGGCTCATTCGATGGCCGCACAAACTCCTTGCATCTCTGCGGGCCGCTACCCGGATACGGGATGGCCGGATCTCCTGACCACTCCATGCTCATGTTGCCTGCATTGAACAACCCGAGCAGACGTTGCTGCGCGCCCGTCTGGATTTGCGCGAGCTCCTGCGCGGTAGTAATCACTTTGTACCCCTGGGACTCGGCTGAGTCGATCACGTTCTTGCCTTCGTCCGGTCCGCCATCAATCGTTTGCTCGAAACGCTGTTTACCTCCGCCGAGGATCACGTCAATCTTATGGTCGACCAGCTGTTCCGCGATCGACCCGGGCCCTCCCGCCGACTTCTTGTAATTCGGACAATCCTTCATGTCCGCCGGCCCCTGGCACCGACGGCTGCTCACCTTCGCGCCAAGGACAGCCGGAGTGGCGTCGGTAATTTCGGCTGTTGAGATATTGCCGGTGCGGTAACCCATCGTCTTCGCGACCTCAAGGATGGTCTTCAAGGGTTTGTCCGTTCCAGCGCTCGTGGAAATACGTCCGTTGCTGGTCTTCTGTCCCGTGGCCCAGGCCGTGCCGCCGGCGGCGGAGTCGGTCACATAATCCGGTTTGGAAGGATCGCTCTCTTGCAGGGAATACGTTGTGGCGGAGCCAGTGAAAGGCAGAGTGTCCATCGCCAGGCGTCCCGCTGCTCCCACCTGATAATTACGCGCGGCGGTGATCTCGCTGTCGCCCATACCGTCGCCAATGAACAAAATAATGTTCCTGGCCCGCCCGCCCTGGACCCGCTGCTGCAACTTTGCGGTCTCAGTACCCGCGTTGGACGAACCAGCACTCTGCTGAGCGAGCGCCGCAGCACTACACATCAGCAGGACCAAACAAATCTTCGCTGTCATTCTCATCTCCCCCAAATCTCCTAGGAATGTACGCTAACGCGACTGCGGGATAATTTACGGAAGGAATGTTAACAGGGAATGAATAAGACGACAGGACGCAGCAGAATAGCCGCAGTTCCGACCGTGCCTGCAACGGCGTTACTTCAGGCGATTTCGGCAATATTATTGCTGCGCGGCGTTTCGCTGAGGTTCTTGCGCCATCCAGCGTTTACGACAATAATGCGAATGTGAGCAGCTCAATTTCTGGCCGCGTCGGTATGATCACTATACTGGCAAGGCTTGTTTATATAGTGCCGGCGGCGATTGTCTATCTACTGGTATATATAGCTCGCCGGATTGAGCGCGGCTATACCGCCGGCCGGGCGAAGAACTGGCCCACGGTGGACGCCGCTGTCAGCGGGAGCTATGAACTCGATGAAAATCAGGGTGCACTTTCTTTTAACGGCTGGTCTCCTGATGAAGATGACGATGAGGAATATTTTCCATCCTGGGCTATCGCAATCCAATATAGCTACCAGGCGGACGGCGAACTCTATGCCGGAAGCTATTTTCTTCCCAGCACTTATTCGGATGGCGATCTTGCCCGCGAGGTAAAAGACTCCTGGGTCGGCAAGAAGATTGTTGTACGCTGCAATCCCTCAAAACCGGGGCAATCATTTTTTCTTGAACAGGATGGCGCCCCGGGAAAACCCCGCATCCCAAGGGCGCTCTCATACTATCCGCAGGTGACGAACCTGTCCTTGAAATAACGTGAAGACCGGAATCTAACTTCTTGCCTGCTGGCCTCGCTTGAGCTCTTCACTCAGAATCACTGCTTCTGCGATTTCCTTCATAGGCTTACGCATCTGCCGGCTCTGCCGCTGCAAGGCGAGATAAGCCTGCTCTTCGCTCATCCCCATCTCCCGCTGCAGAATTCCTTTGGCACGTTCAAGGAGCTTGCGGGTTTCCAGTTGTGCGGAGAGTTTGAAGTTCTGGTCCTCAAGCCGTGCCATTTCAATCGCGGCCCCGACCAGAAAGCCGATCGTCGAAACCAATTTGATCTCAGGCTTGCCGTGAACGTGAGGACGCCGATGCTGGAGGTTGATGACCCCGACAACGCCTTGCGGGTTCAGCACCGGGACCGATAGAAAGGCCTCAAAGGAATCTTCCGGCAGTTCGCTGAAGGCCCGAAAACGCGGGTCCATCGATGCATTCGACGTCACAGAAACCGGCTGCTTATGTTCCGCTACCCAGCCGGTGATCCCTTGTCCCACCCTGAGCGTCAGACGGTCCACTGCTTCAGGATGGGGGTTCTTGGATGCGCGGAGGACCAGATCGTTGTCCTCCAGCAGGTAAAGAAAGCATGAGTCGCACTTCACCACTTCGCTTGCAAATTCGACCACTTGTGCCAACACCTCATGCAGAGGGTCGGCCGTAGCCATGCGACTGCCAATTTCATGCAGAAAATCTACTCCTGGAGTTTCCATGACACTAATATGATTCACGATATTCCCTGCCCCCTTGAAAAAAAATTGATTAAAAAATGGAAGCAGGCCCGTTGTGGGCCCGCCCCATGACATTCATCCAATTAATCGCTCATCACCCCGCCACTGGAAAGCGAATTCCCGTGCACCGGCAAGGCCTCATCCCTGTGGGCGTGGTGGTGAACCGTGATGTTGCTGTGTGTTGCAGGCTGTGCATGGACAGGGACCGTGGAGATACCCAACATCCCCATGCTCATGATCACAGTCTTCACAAACGAGTACTTATGAAGCAATTTCAAACTGACCTCCTCTGGAAGCTAAGGGAGTAACGCAACCGGCCTATAGCCGAAGCGTCGCTCACAGTTGTCGGTTGAGCGACAACGAGGTCAGGATGGTTGTGCAACAAAGGCAGCGCTTAAATGAACTTCTGGGTCCGTTCTGCTGACAGAACTAATCTCGCAGACAAGCGCTTTTGAGTCCAATCAAAAAAATCTATCCTGACTATTCGCGATGTGAGGAAATGAGCGGGGCCGCTCAGGGAAGGACCAAGCATAACCCATTTCCCTTTCTCTGGAGGGCTTGAACGCCATGTGTTTTGACGACGGATGGCCGTCCTGCGCGACCATGCCCTATCTTGCGGATGATTGCGCCGCAGCTTTCAATTCCACTCGATTGCGGCCAAGATCTTTGGCCCGGTAAAGTGCAACGTCAGCGTGACGCAAAAGGTCGGAGATTTCCATCCCGGTCTGCCACTCCGATACGCCAATACTGATCGTCATGTGGATAGCATCGTGGCCAAGAACGATGGGCTGGTCGGCTATGCTTCTTCGCAGCCGTTCGGCAATTGCCATTGCCCTTTCCCCCGTACAACCCGGCAGCACCACCAGAAACTCTTCGCCGCCATAACGGCCCAGTGAATCGTACCCACGCAGGGCATCATTCATTCGGGCCCCGGCTGTATGCAGGACCTCATCGCCGGCAAGGTGTCCATAGGTATCATTGATGCGCTTGAAATGATCAAGGTCCGCCAGGCAGACGCTGAAAGGTTCGCCGGAGCGCTGGGTGCGGCTGAATTCCGTTTTCAGCAATTCGAGAATGCCGCCGCGATTCCAAAGCCGAGTCAGTGTGTCATGCGCGGCCTGAAACTCCAGATCGGCGGCTTGGCATGCCAACCGTTCCCGTGACTCCAGCAACTCTTTTTGCGCGTCCAGGATGCGCATCCCAACGCGCAGGCGGGCGCGGAGCTCAAACGGCTTAAACGGCTTGCATAGATAGTCATCAGCGCCCAGATCGAATCCGTGCTCGATATCACCATCGCGATCGTTGGCGCTGAGGAGAATGATATACACGTAAGGCCGGTTGCCGGTGCGGATTGTCTTGCAAAGTTCAGGCCCGGTCAGTCCGGGCATGGCTCCATCGACAATGGCCAGACGAACATCGCTCTCGCTCTCAAGTATGGCCAGGGCCGCGTTGCCATCGCTGGCGAGCTGGACATCATATCCCCAGCCAACCAGGAGGTGGTCCAGTAATTTCCGATGGACCGGCGAGTCGTCAGCAACCAAGACCTTCATGCAGGATTCAGTATCGCCTGTATCGCTGATGATTGAAACGAACAGATGCAGGCCAATCATTACCGCCGTACTGTCATTCGTACTTGTTACTTTGTTCTTGGTTGATGAGCGTCCCGGACGCCCCCGTTCTCTTATCGAAACCGAGTACAAAAGTCATGTGACACGTTTGTCACAGGCCTTGTTCCGACGGGAAATGGAGAGAGCCATTTGTAGCTCTCATGAGCCTCCAGTCGCGCGAGTTGACCCCGTAGGTGATCAGCAGCTATCCGGATATTTCCCACTTTCGAGAGAATAAGTGCCTTTATAATTTGGGGACTTAAGCCCATGAAAAAGCTAAAACCAAAAGACGTGGATGCCTACATCGCGGCGGCCCCAAAAGAAGTACAGGGTAAGCTGAAGGAACTTCGAGCGGTCATCAGAAAAACCACGCCGGCTGCCGAGGAGCGACTTAGTTACGGAATGCCTTATTACGCCTACAAAGGCCGGCTGGCTTACTTTAGTGTCTGGAAGTCGCATATTGGCCTTTATGTCCCCACTCCGGTCCTAGAGGAACACAAAAGCGAGCTGGGCGGATACGAATCCACTAGCGCTACTGTCCGCTTCCCTCTCGACAAAAAACTTCCGATCGCGCTTATAAGGAAGCTGGTGAAAGCGCGAGTGAAAAAGAACCTGGCAAAAGGAAAGAAACAGTAATTCCGCCCACCAGGTGATGGCGGCTGATGCGTCATTTTTTGCCGGTCTGTAGCTAAAAGCCTAGCCGTTCCCGCTGGGTCTAAGTCCTCCACCCCCCTTCCCTTCTGGTAGCGGGTTCGCTTTGCAGCCTGCGGGCTTCAGCCCGTCGCAAAAAACCAGTTGACAAAACACGGCACATGAAGTCTAACAATATGTGTCTATGCCATATACTAATTCTCCCGCACTGGACCGCGAATTAAAGAAGGGCAGCGCGGAACTAATGATCCTTTCCCTGCTGGAGGGCCGGCCCCGCCACGGATACGAGATCAGCAAGCTGATCGAAAGCCGTTCCGAGGGGGCCATTCGGTTCAACGTGGCTTCGCTTTATCCATTGCTTTATCGCCTGGAAAAACGCGGGTGGCTTGAGGGCCGGTGGGTAGAAAAACCCGGCCAGCGCCGCCGGCGTTTCTACAAGCTGACGGGGGAAGGGAAAAAGGTCCTGCGCGCGCAGCGCAGCACCTGGCAGTCCTTTGTGACCGCCATCAATCGAATTTCTGGAGTGGAGCATGCCTGACTGGAATCCCGATTGGAAAAAAGAAGCAGTAAGGGCCCGTGTTGCCGGCCTGAAACTTGAACCCACGCGCGAAGCGGAAATTGTGGAAGAGCTGGCACAGCATCTGGACGACCGCTATCAGGAACTGCTGGCCTCAGGAATGCCCGAGACGGAAGCGCACCGCATGGCGCTGGAAGAGTTGAGCCAGCACGATCTGCTTGCGCGCGAACTGCGCCGGGTGGAGCGCCAGGCCAGCAGTGGTCCAGTGGCTCCGGAGACAACTGGGCTTTTACATACGCTTGCGGCGATAGGACAAGATCTGCGCTATGCCATACGGCAGCTTCGGCATAGTCCAGCATTTTCTACGATAGCGTTACTTTCCCTGGCGCTTGGCATCGGGGCCAACACGGCCATCTTCCAACTGCTCGATGCGGTCCGCATACGCACCCTCCCGGTTAAGGCGCCGCAGGAACTTGCCGAAGTGAAGCTCACCAATCCAGACGCGCGCCGCGGAAGCGTGAATTGGTATGGCCAAGTTACTTACCCTGTATGGGAGCAAATTCGGGACAATCAGCAGGCATTTTCCGGAACATTCGCGTGGGGAAAGACATCGTTCAACCTGGCAAACGGTGGTGAGGCCCGTGATGCCAACGCCCTGGTGGCGAGCGGTAGCATGTTCGACGTACTTGACGTACATCCCATTTTAGGGCGGACTCTCACGCCGGCAGATGACCAGAAGGGCTGCGGTGCGTCTTCTGCTGTTGTCAGCTATGCGTTCTGGCAGCGTGAATTTGGCGGTGATACCTCTGTGGTCGGCAAGAAGCTTATTTTGAACTCGCACCCCATGGAAATTGTCGGCGTAACTCCGGCCAGTTTCTATGGTCTCGAAGTTGGAAAATCTTTTGATGTGGTCATCCCGCTCTGCGCAGAGCCGGCGTTGAAAGGCGAAGCCAGCAGATCGAATAACCCGACAGGCTGGTGGCTCGTGGTGGTGGGCCGGTTGAAACCGGGATGCACCTTGGACTGCGCCACCACTCAACTGGAATCAGCCTCTTCGGGAATATTCAAAGCCACGCTTCCGCCCAAGTATCCGGCAGAAAGCGTGAAAGATTATCTTGCATTCAAACTCGCAGCGTACCCGGCTGGCTCAGGTGTATCTCATCTGCGAACGGACTATACAAGTTCGCTTTGGTTGCTGCTGGGTACGGCGGGGCTGGTACTGCTTATCGCCTGTGCCAACCTGGCCAACCTGATGCTGGCCAGGGCCAGCGCACGCGAGCGGGAAATCGCGGTGCGTTTAGCGCTGGGCGCATCCCGCGCCAGGCTTCTGCGACAATTATTAGTCGAGAGCTTGCTGCTGGCCACCGTCGGCTCGGCGCTGGGGTTGGCATTGGCCCGGGGACTGAGCGGCTTCCTCGTCTCCTTTTTAGATACCGGCGGAAACTCCACCTTCCTGGACCTGAATCCGGATTGGCGAGTTCTGGGCTTCACCACTGGCTTGGCAGTGCTGACCTGTCTTCTGTTCGGCCTGACGCCGGCATTGCGGGCCACGGCCACCAACCCCGGGGTGGTAATGAAAACCGGCAGCCGCGGGCTGACGGCCAGCCGTGAGCGTTTTGGCCTGCGCAGAATACTGGTGGTTGCACAAGTCGCGCTCTCTCTGGTGCTGCTGGTGGGCGCTCTTCTTTTTTCGCTCAGCCTGCGCAACCTGCTGACGGTCGATGCGGGCTTTCAACAGTCTGGGATTCTGGTCGTAAACATGGACATGGCGCATTTGAGTCTTCCTCTGGAACGCCGTGCGCCGTTCAAACGTGAATTGCTCGACAGGATGCGGGCGATTCCAGGAGTTGAGTCGGCCGCCACAGCAGACGTAATTCCCATCAGCGGCGATACCTGGGGCAACAGCGTATGGATGGAAGGCTCGGACCAGCAACAGGAAAAACTTACGCTCTTCAACCGTGTAAGCCCGGGTTATTTCAAAACCATGAAAACTCCACTGCTTGCCGGGAGAGACTTTGACGATCGCGATACGGCCACAGCCCCCAAAGTGGCACTCGTAAATGAGGCCTTTGCTCAGCGCGTCAGTGGAGAAAACCTGGTTGGCAAAAGGTTCTGGAGACAGCAGACGCCGACTCTACCACAGGAAATGTTTGAGATTGTCGGCGTGGTGAAAAACACAAAGTACGTGGAGATGAAAGAAAAACTATACCCAATCGCGTATGTGGTGTCATCACAAGACCCACGCCCTGACGTTTTCATGCAGGCAGTTCTTCGCTCGAGCCTTCCTCTTGCCGATGTCAGCGCGGCGGTAAAACACGCAGCGGCACAAGCCAGTCCGGAAATTGTTATCAGCTTCGACGTGTTGCAGACCATCGTTGCAGGCTCGCTTCTGCGCGAGCGGCTGATGGCCACACTTTCCGGCTTCTTCGGCTTTCTGGCCGCTTTGCTGGCGACCATCGGACTCTACGGCGTGATGTCCTACATGGTCGCGCGCCGGACCAATGAAATCGGCATCCGCATGGCGCTCGGTGCGGACCGGACCAACGTGCTGTCCATGGTCTTGAAGGAGGCGGGAATACTTCTTTTCGTCGGCCTCGCGCTCGGGACAGGACTCGCGCTGCTGGCGGGGCAATCGGCAAGCGCCATGCTCTTCGGACTGCGACCTCATGATCCGCTTACCTTGGTGTTAGCCATCAGTGTGCTGGCGTTAGTTGCCGTTGCCTCCAGTTACTTGCCGGCGCGGCGCGCATCACGGCTGGACCCAATCGTGGCGCTCAGGGAAGAATAGAACTAGCGCAAAAGTACGTCGTAGGTGGACTCTATCTGCGTCCGTCCGGCTTTCAGCTACTACGAAGGCAATACCGACCAGCCAATCTCCGCGGGCGTTGCTGCCTGCATGATGGAGGCGGACGGCAAATCGCTGGCATGCGTCGCATAGAGAGCACACTAGCCTCTCACTCGATGTGACGGTGCAGAGCTTCAAAGACTCTGGGCAGAACAGCATTCCACTGGTTCCATTCGTGTCCTCCCGGGACGATGTGGAATTCATGCGCAATGTTGCTTTTGTCCAGTAGCGCCGCAAATTCACGATTGGGCGCCAACAGAGCTTCTTGCTTGCCACAGGCGAGATAGAAGTATGGTGTCTTGCCCGGCTCAGCGCTCCGCACCAGCACAAATGGATTATTGTTGCGACGCGTCTCGCTTCCGTCGGCACCAAACATGTCTCTGAATGCACGGGATTGGTTGAGGCGCTTCCAACTGAACAAGCGCCTTGGAACGTCGATCGCGGCGCTGATGGCTCCGGCAAACGCAAACTTTTCCGGGTGGCGCAAAGCGAGGTTGATCGCGCCAAATCCTCCCATGGAAACACCCATGATCGCGCGTCCGCCGCGGTCCGACCGCGCGGGGAATCGGCGTTCGACATCTCCAGCCAAATCGCTGACGATGTAATCTTCGTATCGGTCCTGCGGTCGCAGAGCGGCGTTGACGTAATAGGAATAATCGCCTTGCGGCATGACCAGAAGTGTGCCGGAGGCGAACTTAGCCACGTCAGAATAGTTGGACCAATCACGAAACGTTCCACCACCACCATGCAACAGGTATACGACCGCTAGCTTTTGACTGCCGGAAGTTTCTGGCAGGAGAATCCGATACTGCATATCCCGGTGCAATGCTTCGCTGTAAAACGTGATATCACGCATCGACACGCCGGGAGCGAGACGCGGACGGTCAACAAAAACCTGAGGCGGCGGCGGTTTGCGGCGGGAGACTACTGCCACACCGGCAAGCGCCAAGAGCGCAACCACAATCAACAACAACCGCCAGCGGCGTTTGGTCATAGATGAGGACGCAAGCTTGCCGTTCGCGTCAGTTGGGCTTCTTTTTTCCGCGTAGGATGCGCTCGTCAATCGGCTTGCGTCCCTTGAAGCCTTCTTCCATGCCGTGCCAGAACGTGATCTTGTCTTCTCCATATTTCCAGCAGAGCAGCACGATCTCATCTTCCACGGCGCAGGGAAAATCAAGCAGGCCCATATCCAGGTCTTTGACCTGAACGCCGATGGCGTCGATTTCCGCCAGCGCATCTTTCGTGTCCTGGACGGATTTGTCACGTTCGGCGCGGCGACGGGACACTGCGGGAATGTCCACCAGAAGCCCGCCGCTCAAAAGAATACGGTGCTTCAGGTCCTGAAACTCTTTTTCAATTTCTTCAATCAGGGTCTTGCCATCCATGGCCCGCTTGAGCAGGGACGACAAAACCGGCAACAAAGTATGCGCTTCCGCCAGCGTAAATGTTTTCTTTTTTGACATAGGTCGCTTCGCTCCCAACCCGCTTATGGACATTTTCCCCAGGCAGCAAATCTTCTGCTCCTGCAGCCGGCAGCTCGCCGCGTCAACCGGGCTCGCCGCCTATCTCCCGCGGAAACATTCCGGCTAGCTACATTTCCACGGAGTAGAAGTTCACGCCTTGTTCCAGCTCTTCAGTGTATCTCCAGCATTCGGTCCAGGGCCACGCGCGACCAGTATTTAACGTCGCCCGGAACCTGGATCTGGTTCACCACGTTCCCTTCGATCAGGTTTTCCAGCGCCCAGCAAAGATGCTGCGGCGAGATACGGAACATGGTGGTGCACAGGCAGCCGGAGTCGTCCAGGGTGATGACCATCTTATTCTCTTTGGCAAACTCCTTGCCCATGCGGTTCACCAGATGGATCTCCGTTCCCACGGCGAACTTGCTGCCTTCCGGGCCAGTCTTAATCATCTTGATCAGACCTTCAGTGGAGCCGACGCCGTCGGCTTTCTGGCAGACTTCCCAGCGGCACTCCGGATGCACAATGACTTTAATGTCCGGATACCTGGCGCGAACCTTATCGACATGCTCCGGCAAAAAACGCTGATGGACCGAGCAATGTCCCTTCCATAAAATGATGCGCGCCTGACGCAGCCGTTCCGGTGTAACGCCGCCCATGATCATGAATGGGTCCCAGACCACGCACTGCTCCAGGGGAATGCCCATGGCGAAGGCGGTGTTGCGTCCCAGATGCTGGTCCGGCATGAAGAGGACTTTTTCATTCCGCTCAAACGCCCACTTGAACGCCACCGGCGCATTGGACGACGTACAGACCAACCCGCCCCGTTCTCCGCAAAAGGCCTTGATGGCCGCCGTGGAATTCATGTAGGTCAGCGGAGTAATCCCGCGCCCCTCCTGGTCCGTCAAGCCGAGAGCCACAAGCTGGTCCCAGCAGCTTTCCACCTGGCCGATCTCCGCCATGTCCGCCATGGAGCATCCGGCGTTCAGGTCGGGCAGGATGACTTTCTGGCCTTCATGCGCCAGCACGTCCGCGCTCTCCGCCATGAAGTGCACGCCGCAAAAGACGATGTATTCGGCGCGGGTAAGCGCGGCTTCCTGCGCCAGCTTGTAGGAGTCGCCGCGAAAGTCGGCGAAGCGTATGACTTCATCGCGCTGGTAGTGGTGGCCAAGGACGATCACCTTGTCGCCAAGCTCGCGCCGGGCTGCGGCGATTCGCGCGTCCATGGTGTTGTCCGGAAGGACAAGATAGTTATCGAGCGAACAGCTTTCCGCGCTCCCTTTTGTTGGAGCCAACGTAGTCGACATTTGAGTTCCGCCTTCAGTTCCGTGACTTTTACGCCCGGAACGGAGATGTTGAAAGCATCCGCCGGCTCCAGCAGGTCCACTGCACTGTTTTGTGCCCGACCTGCGGGGTTGTTGAAGCCCGCAGTCCTACTAGCTTTGATGCTTCTAATCGGGATGCGATGCAACTTTCCATCCGCTTAGAAACAATAGCTTATTGTCCCATCTCCTGAGGACGGAGCGCAACTCGATCGCCGTGATCGCGCGTGATCGGGTGATCGCCGTGATTGGGAAAACACCCGCGCATTGCCTTTCCGATCGCGAGCGATGACAGCGATCACGAGCGATCGCGGCGATTGCCCGATTATCATTCGGTAAACCTTAAGCCGGGTGCCCCCCTCCCCCCTTGATCCCAATAAACAAAGACTTTAGGTGCAAACATCCCAAGGGATCCCAAGGTTTTGGAGCGGCCTTCCGGAGCCGATTTCCATGCCAGCGGAGCAGCGGGTTTCTCGATGGGTTTACGACTCAGTAAATACCCCGCGCCTGCCCGGCAAAAAGCCAACGCCCAATTCAAGAGCCGCTAGCCGTCTAAATTTTGAAAGAACTGTTGCCGCTCGAGCCCTGGAGCCCGCAGGTGAATCGTAGCGCATTGCCTTGGGCGAATCAATCACGAATATGGACACCATGACAAACGCACCTCGTCGGCGCCCCTATTTAAGACAAGGGGAAAACGTCCAAACGTTGGACTTGTGCTTATTTTCTTGAGTATTTATCAGAATGGAGGCGTGTTATTGATTCATCCGCCTGGCTAGAGCATCGGATTTCTTCTTGAGTTCTTCTCCCTCTTTTTTCTTGCCATAAATAAACACGGCCGCAAGGGCTACTAAACTTCCGATTATTGCTGACAGACCTTCGGCGTGCATACCGATTTTTATTAAGTAAATGCCGCCCAAAATAGCCGTCATCGCGATAATGAACCCAAACCAAGATCCTCGATTTTGACTCTGCACATTTGAATTTATGACGATAGTCTCAATGGCCTCCCGGTGAGCACTCTGCCTCTCGGCCATAGCTACTATGCGCTCTGCACCATTGGGCAAAGCCTCGTTATACTTGGCAAGCATTGAGGGTGGTGGCAGAGATCCAGAATACGAGGCTTCCACGCGCGTGAGTGCATCGGATCGGTCAGGCTGTATGAACGAAGGAGCCTGATTACGCTTGTTGTATCGTCTGCCGCCCACGTGATTAGAATTTAAGCAGCATCTTCAGAATCGAATTCATCCATTGCTTCTTTAATATCTTGACCAGTAATAATCCAATCAGCGGCAATCGCACGGGCGTCCGCTTCAGCGCCATTCAGACTCCTGTTGTACTGATCATACTGGCCCCATAGATCGAGCGATCGAGATGCTCCCGAAAGAAAAGACGGATCGGCAAATAGAAAACCGCTTTGTACCTTATTTGACATTACATTCCCTAGGAACTCGTTGAAAAATCGTGAAAACGAACCTGTTTTCCTTCTACAAGATCTGCGGTGCCAAGAGAATGGCAGAGAGATGGCTGCCGATTTCCTGCAATCCACTACGGGTGGAAGCAAGAGCGGTGGCCCCGTTGT
>WNGQ01002227.1_pt1 | contig 39813 bp, 26 predicted proteins | sample 5407661 | NCBI WGS metagenome assembly WNGQ01 (sample SAMN13153382, study PRJNA577476) | soil metagenome | isolation source: 60 cm soil or saprolite under Garry oak tree replicate 2 | place: USA:California | collected 2016-06-15 | reverse complement strand
GCCATCGGATTTCTCTTCTTCCGTTATGCACCGCGGTTCGCCGCGAGAGCCTTAGCGGTCCCGGAGAAAAGCATCGCGGTGCTGCCGTTTCAAAATTTAAGTGAAGAAAAAGCAAACGCCTTCTTCGCTGACGGCGTGCAGGACGAAATTCTAAGCGATTTGGCCAAGGTGGCCGATTTGAAAGTGATCAGTCGCACTTCCGTCATGCTCTACAAAGCGGGCAACCCACGCAATGTGCGCGAGATTGGCCAGCAACTTGGAGTTGCTCACGTGTTGGAAGGAAACGTTCAGCGTGCCGGTGGCAAAGTGCGCGTCAACGCGCAGTTGGTCGATACGCGCACCGACAAACACCTGTGGGGACAGACTTATGATCGCGATCTGGCCGACATTTTCGCAATCCAGAGCGAGATAGCGGAAAAAATCGCAGACCAGCTTGAAGCGAAAATTTCGCCTCGCGAAAAAGCGGCCATTGAGGAGCAACCTACCAAAGACCTTGCTGCCTATGATCTTTATGTCCGCGCAACAGCTTTGATCGACAACGCTGCAGACTACAAGGATTGTTTCCAGGCGGTGGATTTGCTCAATCAGGCAGTCGCTCGCGACCCCGGTTTTCTTCTCGCATATTGCCGGTTGGCTGAGGCGCACGATGTGCTCTACTTCACGTCCGTCGATCGCACGCCCAACCGCCTCGCCTTGGCAAAGGCAGCGATCGATTCCGCTTTTCGACTGAAGCCAGACTCAGGCGAGGCGCACCTTGCCCTGGCTGCGCACTTTTACCTCGGCTACTTGGATTACGACCGAGCCCGTGACGAGCTGGCCATTGCCGTCCGCACCCTGCCTAACAACGCACGGATTTTCGAATGGAGTGGACGCGTCGACCGCCGACAGGGCCGTTGGCATGATGCTGTGCGTAACCTGGAGCATGCAATGGAGCTGGATCCGCGAAACTTTAACATTCTCGAAGCCGCCGCGGTGACTTACAGCTACATGCGGGACTATGAACAAGCCAAAGCGATTTTCGATCGCATCATTGCTCTGGAACCAAAGAATATTGCAAACCGGCTTTGGCGCGCTTGTTGGATCGCGTTTGAGCAAGCCGATCTTCGACCGGTACAGGGTGTTCTGGGAAAAAATTTCACCGATAACCCTGCATTGTTGAGAACCAACGGACCGTGGTGCTTTGCCATGGCTTTATGGGCGCGCGACCCTGTTGCGGCTGATCGCGCATTGGCAGCGATTACCGAGAATACTTTTGGAGCAAGAATGGGATCTATTGTGTTTACCCGCGCTTACGCGGCAGGTTTGGTTGCCCGGATGAAAGGAGACGAGGACGGTGCACGGGCCGCCTTTAGCGCCGCGAGGACGGAACAGGAGAAAGTTGTCCGCGCACAGCCTGATGATTTAACGCAGAGCGTTGAACTTTGCTCCCTGGGCCTGATCGATGCCGCACTTGGGCGAAAGCAAGAAGCCCTCAGCGAGGGTCGCCGCGCGGCGGAACTTCTACCGGTGACCAAAACTGCGATCGAGGGCGCTGAGATCCTTTATTTTTATGCTGCGATCTGTGCGCAGGTTGGCGAGCGCGACCTGGCTATTGAACAACTTAAAACACTCGCCAAAATCCCGGTTGGCGCCCATTACGGTGAGCTCCGCCTCGATCCCTTTTGGGATCCGCTGCGCGGCGATCCGCGCTTTGAAAAAATCGTTGAGGAAGCGAAGCAGCCCGTGGCGCTGAAGTAGGAATTTTGTAGGGCAAGCGCACCGCTTGCCGTCGTAGACAAATGGCAGGCGATGCGCCCGCCCTACAATCTCGATGCGTTCGACCTTGCGAGTATTTCCGGGTCGCGCACGTCCGGTGCGGAACGGACCGAGCAAGCGCGGTAAGACTTCGTTTCAGATGACATGCTTGGTAAATTTGCCAAATTTTTTTGGCGCTTATACTGCAAACTAATGCCGCGCGACTCTTTCGTTCATCTGCATCTGCACACCGAATATTCGCTGCTGGATGGAAGTATCCGGATGAAAGAGCTGATGAAAAAGGCGGCTGAATACAAGATGCCTGCTGTCGCGATGACGGATCACGGCAATTTGTTTGGCGCGATTGAATTTTACCAGGAAGCGCAGCGCGCCGGGGTGAAACCGATCATTGGTTGCGAAGCTTATGTCGCCCCCGGTTCGCATAAGGACAGGCCGGGATCGCGGCGCGATGCGGCATACCACTTTACGCTCCTGGCGCGGGACGAAACTGGCTATCGCAACCTCGTAAAGTTGATTACGGCAGCGCACCTGGATGGATTTCATTATGCGCCCAGGATCGATAAGGAGCTTTTATCAGCGCATGCAGCAGGGCTGATCGGGCTGAGCGGTTGCCTTGCGGGCGAAATCAATAGCGCGATTCAGGCGAACAATCTGGAGAAGGCGAAACAGAGCGCCGCCGAATACCGCGACATTCTTGGCCCGGAGAATTTCTTCATGGAAATGCACGATCACGGCATGGAAGCGCAACGCCTGTGCAATCGTGTCCTGCCGAAGATTGCCCGGGACATCGGTGTGGGACTTGTTGCGGCGAACGACGTTCATTTTTTGCGCCGGAGCGATCACGACGCGCACGACGTGATGCTGTGCATCGGCACCGGCAAAATGGTCCAGGACGAAAACCGGATGCGGTATGTGCCGGAGTTGTATTTCAAATCACCGGCCGAAATGCATGAAATCTTCAGCGAATTCCCTGAGGCGATTACGAACACGCTCGAAATCGGCGAGCGTTGCCGTGTCGATCTCGAGTTTGGACGTTCGAAATATCCGGAATATCCAGTGCCTGCCGGAAAAACGCGCGAGGGTTATTTGCGCGAGCTTTGTTATCAGGGCCTGCGCGAACGCTACGGCGAGCGGGCAACGACCGACGCTGAATTGCTTAAGCGACTCGATTACGAACTCGGCGTGCTCGAGAAAACGGGTTTCGTTAGTTATCTGCTCATCGTTTGGGATTTCATCCATTTTGCCAAGGAGCGGGGCATTCCGGTCGGCCCCGGTCGGGGTTCGGCCGCAGGCTCGATGGTTGCTTACGTTCTGGGAATTACCGACATCGACCCACTTCAATACGGGTTGATTTTCGAGCGGTTTTTGAATCCCGACCGCGTTTCTCCGCCGGATATCGACGTCGATTTCTGCGAAGCGCGCCGCGGCGAGGTGCTCGAATACGTTCGACAAAAGTACGGCGAACGCCGCGTGGCGCAGATCATCACTTTCGGCAAGCTCAAAGCGAAAAGCGTAGTCCGCGATGTCGGGCGAGTGATGGGGTGGAGCTATCGCGATGCCGATCGCATCGCAAAGATGATCCCCAATGAATTGAATATCACGCTCGATTCAGCGGTGGAAAAAAATCCGGAGCTGAAACGAGCTGTCGCCACCGAGCCAGCGACGCGCCAACTTTTTGATTATGCGAAAGTTCTCGAAGGGCTGTCGCGCAATGCAGGTGTGCACGCAGCGGGCGTAGTGATCGCGGATCGGGACTTGTCTGATTACATCCCGCTTTGTCGCGATGTGAAAGGCAACGACGTGATCAGCCAGTACGCCATGGGGCCGCTTAACGATCTGGGGCTTCTTAAAATGGATTTCCTCGGATTGAAAACGCTGACGGTGATCGAAGACACGCTGACGCTTATTCGCAAGCGTGAGCCAAGCTTTTCACTAAAGGACATTCCACTCGACGATCCCCCGGCGTTCGCCCTGTATAACCGCGGCGAAACGATCGGGCTTTTCCAGATGGAATCAGGCGGGATGACGAGTTTGTCGAAGCAATTGGATGTAAAAAAGCTCGACGACATCATCGCTTTGATCGCGCTTTACCGGCCCGGGCCGATGGAGCTGATCCCCGAATACGTGAAAGCGAAAAAGGGCATTACGCCGATCAAATATCTGCACCCATTGCTGGAAGATATCTGCGCCGATACGTACGGCGTGATGATTTACCAGGAACAAGTGATGGCTGCCGCGAGTAAACTTGCCGGCTACTCGCTCGCGCAGGCTGATCTTCTCCGGCGCGCCATGGGCAAAAAAGACAAGGAAAAGATGGCCAAGGAACGCAGGAATTTTATCGAGGGCTGCGCGCGCACGAACAAGATCCCCGAGAAAAAAGCGAATGCGATCTTTGATTTGCTCGAAAAATTCGCAGGTTATGGATTTAACAAGAGCCACAGCGCCGCCTACGGCGTGATCAGTTATCAAACGGCCTATCTCAAGGCACATTATCCTGTGGAATTCATGGCGGGTTTGCTGAGCAACGAAATCAACAACACGGAAAAAATCTCCGTTTTCGTCGGCGAATGCAAACGGATGGGCATTTCCATCCTGCCGCCGGACATCAACAAGAGCGGTTTGAAGTTCATGCCGGAAATGTGGGAGGGACTTCAGCGTCCCGACAGTCGCGGCACTAAGGCCGCTCCCACATTGCCACCCATTCGCTATGGTCTTGCCGCGATCAAACACGTCGGCGAGACCGCCATGGAAGCCGTAATTCGCGACCGCGAACAGCGAGGCGATTTCATTTCATTGGAGGATTTTTGTACCCGACTGGACTCGCGCCTTGCCAACCGGAAGATGCTGGAAAGCCTTATCAAGGCCGGCGCCTTTGATTTCCTTGGCCGAGACCGCGCCGAACTTTATAGCTGCATTGATGGCGCAGTGAGCGCATCTGTTGCAGCGCAGCGGGATCGGCTGGCTGGTCAGGTTTCACTGTTTGATGAGGCAACTGCTTCTACAACGTCGAGAAAGAGGCCAGTCACGCGATGGAGCGAGCATGAAAAGCTTTCGTACGAGAAAGAGCTTCTCGGTTTTTACGTCAGCGGACATCCTCTCGACGCGTACGTGGATCTGTTTGCAGCGAAAAATTATCGACCGATTGCCTCGTTAGCCGGGCTCGACGATCGCGCGCCATTCAAGGTCGCCGGATCGATCGTGAATGTGGAAAAAAAGTTTACCAGACGAGAGGGCAAACCATTCGCGGTTCTTTGGATCGAAGACTTGACAGACATGGTCGAAGTCGTCGTGTGGAACGAGGTTTACCTGAAAGTCGCGGATGCGCTCACAGCGGGACGCGTTGTTGAAATAAAAGGAACGCTGGATAAACGCGAGGAAGTCATTCGCGGGACGGCGCTGGAAATTAGATCGCTTGCGCTCGGAAAAACCAATGGAGCCAATCAAAGTGGGGGAGATTCATCCGGGGAGCCGGTTGTTCTTCTGCAATTTTCTCCCGCAACAACAGGCAATGAACTGCGCCAGGTACGCGAGATTCTGGTCAGCTCACCTGGCCGGCGTCCAGTTCAATTGCTGTTTGATCGCGGTGACGGCAAGCCTTTGCGCTTGGATGCAGGCGCGGAACTTCGCGTGAATCTCACGCGGGAGTTGGAGGAAAAGCTTTCGCGTTGGCTGGCCACGCCGAAACTCCAGTAACCCGGCTATCGCCGCTTCTTTTGTCTTTTCTGGGGGGCTTCGGGAACTCCTTCGGGTCGCGGGAGGGCGCCGAGCAACAATGTTTTTTCCTCCGGGCCTGTACCCAGGCAGAGTGGGAAGTTGCGAGCGAGACCGGCCGGATTGGAAACGCCGAACAACGGGGTGCTGCTGTCTTCTTTCAGGCTGATAGTCCAAGGCGATTGAAACAGGCCGCCGCGGAATTCCAACTCTCCTACAACAGGCGCGAGATGGAATGCTGTGGACGCAATTTCAATTTTGTTCACGCAATCAATCAGGTGCGACGTGAGATCGAAGATCGGCGTTGCTCCAGTTATCCTGATCGTGATATCGCTTGTATCCTTGAAATCAATTTCTCCACGAACTAAGACATCCACGTCTTTGGTCGTGGCATTGAAAAATTCCACCCAAGCGCGATCGCCCTCAAAGACAATGCGGCTGCTCGCTTCAGCGAGATTAAACAAAGCCCCGCTGCTGGCGAATAATTTTCCGTTCACGAGCTGCACGTCGCCAAGGATGCGCGGATGCTGCAGCGTTTCGGAAAGAGAAATATTTCCACTCAGAATGCCGTCTTGGAAAATCTGAGGATGAAAAAGTTGGGGCGCCTTTCCCAGAAAGATTGACGGAAAATCGACTGTGACGTTGAGCGGAGACAACTGGAAAGCGCTCCAATCTGTTCCGATGCGCAACGGAAAATTCGCTGTGAAACTAATCGGGCTCGCATCTGGCACACGAATTACGCCGCGCGCATCCCATTTGCTCGAGGTGATCGTTGCCTGAACATCTACCGGAATTGGGCTGTCGCTCTTTCCGGTTGATCCACGAAAGCCAGAAAGATAATCGAGCAGATTATCGGCTCGGGCATCTAGCGTCCCCGAATAGTTGTGCTCGCCGGACATTTCGATCTTGCCTCCTGCGTTAAGAGAGTCGTTTTTGCGTTTCAGGTTGAGTTGTTCAACCGCCAGTTCTGTTCCCTGCAACTTCAGCTTCGCGCTCAAGCTGTCGATTGCTGTCTTGAAAAGTGTTAGAGCCGCACCTTCAACCGTCAGATTTCCGCTAAGTTGCCGTGCCTGTGTGTTTAAAGCCCCTTCGATGAAGAGTTTCCCGGCGAATTCGCCGGATTTCGCGCCAAATAGAGTGGTGAAATCGTCCAGGTTGTTGATTGTCGCGGCGATGTCGCCGCGAAAATCGGGGCTGAGCCAGTCAGATGATTTTGAGGAGAACGAGGCCTGGCCGCTTAAGGTCAGCTGATTGGTTTTCTGCTTGATGTAGAGCTGCTGGAGTTGGATTTGCTGATTGTAGAGCGAAGCGCCTAGCATGATTGCTTCGGCGGTGCGATTGCGCCAGGTGAGACCGGTCACTTCAGTCCAGAGCGACGCGGTTACGTCAGCCGGATGTGCCAGATTTCCACGAAAAGTAAAATTGGAGGCGCGAATCAAACCGCCGAAGCGATCGGTCAATCCAATCGCTTCTGACGTTTGGGTCAAAGAAATGTCGGTGGCAGCGCCAGCGACCTTCCAGTTGTAGCGGGGAGAATGCCATTCATGAGCAATGTTGCCGCGAATTTTTCCACCGAAGACATCGGCATCGAACTCTAATCGAACTCGCTGACTACCGAGACGCGAGAAATCGAGTGAAACGGACTCAAGGTCGAGGCCGCGTGCCGGCGTTAGTCCGGCGAGTGTCAGTCGATTCGTGTCCCACCGAGTCGCGCCGCGCAGTTGGGAGAAGGTTTGACGCAACCACGGCGACGCGATCATGAGCTCGCCCGCGCTGAAGCGACCGGCTTCAATCTCGCTGGCGGACAAAGTTCCGTTGCGGAGCAAGATCAGGGTCGGCCCGTCCTGCACGCGCATCTCCGAGCTGTGCAGGCTGCATTTCTGCGGTAGCAATCTCTGGAGTGTTCCCCAACCGGATTTGGTTATCCCTCGGACGTTTGGATTCTCGCGGCGGATTTCCCCATGTAGATCTTCAATCGACAGATTGCCAATGGTGTGGCCTCGTCGGTGTAAAAGAATGCGGCTGAAATTCAAATCGAGCTGCGCCTGTGTCGCAGTGAGGTCGATATGCAATTCATCCGCTCGCACGCTTTTCACATGAAAGCTGCGAATCAAAACCGGCTGAAGAAACGGCGCGTCGATCTTATCGATACTTACGGCGAGGCCTTCCTGTCGGCTTTTCCACCAGACCCACAAGCGAAGACCATTGGAAACCGCAAATGGCGTAAATACAATCGCCAAAAGCGCCGCGAGCAAGACCAGGAAGCTAAACAGAAACAATCGATTCTTAAGTGGCATTGTAGGTCAGTGTCGAATGACGAGGCGCGCAAATGACGAATGACGACGGACGAATGTGGAGTCAATGACGAAGCTGGAATGACATTCGTGCTTCGTCATTCATTTCTCTTTATTTGGAGTGGCATCTTTGAAGCGCAAATGCAGCGGCTGTCGTGTGTGCAGCCGTTCGTCGAGCTGTCGCTGCAATGTGCGCTCTGCTTCGGCGGGCAACCCGTTCTCTATCGCCCTTTTCCAGGCAAGCTGGGGCAGGACCGACAATTCGTCTTGGAGATCCTGGCCGGAAATTCGGTTCCACAATCCGTTTTCGAACGCGAGAACGTCTACCTGCTCCTGCTCGACACCAAGAATTTTCGCGTGTGGGAGCTGAACAATAATTTCCCCAGGGCGAATATCGATTGACAGGTTCTGCTGTAAATCGAAACCAGCTTTGGCAACAAATGTGCCATGTAGTTTGACGCGCTTCGAGCTGCCCACCCAGGTATGGAGGAGTTCGTGTTCGATTTCGATGCGTCTTGAGAGGACGGCCAACTCGCTCACTGGCGCGCTTTGTTCCATATAGACGCGGTTATTGATGGTGATGCGCGGCTGCAAGTGCGCGATGTCAATGAAAGCAGCGCGCAAATCTTTGCCTAGCTTCTCGAGTTCGGCGGTGCTTTGCCGCGCTGTGCGCGCCGGCCAAGTCTCGACACGCAAGAAGATGACGACGACCACAATTGCGACAATGACCGCGCTCAGCGTAAACGCGAGCTGCCAGGAGATCTGGCCAGAGATTGGTAATTTGGACATCAAGCGTTGAACGTTGAGCGTTAGGCGGTTGCTTTGCTCAGGCAGTAAATCGAGCAAGAGCACGAGCACGAGCAAGAGCAAGAAGAAAGAGGCAGATTTTCGTCTGCCAAAAAAAAATTACCGCCCCCCACGCCCGATTGGGCGTGAAGGGCGGCTGTTCCCCCCAGAACAATCGTAGAAAACCTTGAGGCTACTAAACGAGCTTCCGGCTGGTGGCAACAAGATTTTATATGAAAATTTTCGCACCCTTCGACAGGGCCCTGGCGCTGCAAAGAGACCGATGAATTAGAAGAAATGAAAATGCATAACGAGGCTCGGCCGGCGAAGCTGTTGCCCGCACGAAATCGCTAGCGGGATCGGGTTGCGCGAGCGCGCGTCGCGGTTTCTAGTTTTACATGCGTAATGTCGGTGACGAACCGTTTTCTCGCAGCTTTGCTGGTTCGTTACTGGTTGCTCATCCCAATATGCTCGATCCAAATTTCCGGCGCACCGTGCTTTTCATTTCTGAGCATGACCCAAAAGAGGGTGCCCTGGGCGTGATCATTAATCGCCCGCTCGACAGGCATGTGGCCGACCTGCTGAGTGACACACCCCCGGAACGCCTCGCCGAGGTGCCTGTGTTCCTCGGCGGTCCGGTTGGAAAAAATCAGCTAATGTTTGCGGCGTTTGACTGGCAGAAGGGCGAAGGACTCAAACTCAATCACAACGTTCCTTTTGAGGCAGCGAGCGACGCAGCCGGAGAGAAAAACCTGGTTACGATTTGTGCGTTTGTAGGCTACGCCGGCTGGGGAGCGGGTCAGCTTGAAAGCGAGCTGAAGCAGAAAGCCTGGCTCCTTCAAAAAGCCAATCCTTCCGTCCTCAAGCTTGATCGCCTGCCAAATCTCTGGTTCGACATTATGCGCACTTTGGGACCGTGGTATAAAATGCTGGCCGCGGCTCCGGACGATCCGTCGTTAAACTAAGTGACGAGTGATCGGTGATGGGTGAGGAGTCTCAGGTTGTTTTTATCTTGTCACTCGTCACTCATCACTTTTCACTTTGCTAAATGATCATCGGCGTCCCGAAAGAAATTAAAGAGCAGGAGCAACGCGTTGCCTTGCTGCCGTCAGCTGCGAATCAACTCACCCGGCGCGGGCATTCAGTGCTGGTGGAAAAGAATGCCGGTATCGGCTCCGGTTATCCGGACGAAGATTACGTCAAAGCTGGCGCAGAAATCGTCGATCATGCGAAAGAAGTTTTCGCGCGCGCCGACATGATTGTGAAAGTCAAGGAGCCTCTCGAGGCGGAGTTTCCGCTGTTGCGCAAAGGCCAAATCCTTTTCACGTATCTCCATCTGGCTGCGAGCAGGGAATTGACGGAAGCGTTGCTGAAATCGGGCGTGACCGGGATTGCGTACGAAACAATTCAGGTAAACAATCGCCTGCCGTTGCTCGAGCCCATGAGCGAGATCGCGGGGCGGATGTCGGTGGTGATGGGCGCGTATTTTCTGGCGAGGTACAACGGTGGCAGCGGAGTGTTGCTTGGAGGAGTGCCGGGAGTTTTACCGGGAAGCGTTGTAGTCGTTGGCGGCGGGACCTCGGGCGTGAACGCCATGCGAATGGCAAAAGGTCTGGGCGCAGATGTCACAATCCTCGACATCGACGTCGAGCGGTTGCGCTTTCTCGATGTGGCGATGGACAATTTGCACACGCTTTACTCGAATGAGGCGAATCTCAACGATCTGATGCCGGATTGCGATTTGCTCATTGGCGCTGTGCTCTTGCCTGGCGCGAAGGCGCCGAAGCTCATCACGCGCGGGATGCTGCGGAAGATGAAACGTGGCAGCGTCCTAGTAGATATTTCCATTGATCAGGGTGGCTGCGCGGAGACATCGCGACCAACTACGCATCTTGATCCCGTTTATGTCGAGGAAGGCGTTACGCACTATTGCGTGGCAAACATGCCAGCAGCATATGCGCGCAGCGCTACTCAAGCTCTTACAAACGTGACCTTTCGTTATGTAGAATTATTGGCCGATTTCGGCCTCGATGGCGCGTGCAAAAAACAGCCCGCGCTCATTGGAGGCATCAACACCCGCGATGGACGATTAACCTGTCAGGCAGTCGCGGAAGCGCACGGATTAAAATACGAGCGCCGCTCTAACTAAGGCTCATCAAGCATTGCCTGCTGAAAAGGAAATTCCAATGCTACCCAAAAACTGCCTTGCTCCGATTATCCGATTACAGCAATGTGCCCTCTCAAACTAGCACTATGAAAAAATACATCTGCATTCTGGCCGGTGCCGCACTGCTCGCGGCGTGTGAGCAAAAGACCGAAACGACTGAGTCGGCTGCGAGTCCAGCCGCCACTACTCCACCCGCTGCGACTCAAAAAAGTCCCGCTGCAGCAGCAGAATCTCCCGCTACAACGACTGAATCGCCCGCCGGAGCCGCTGAGTCGCCGGCTGAGTCCCCGCCCAGTTCGTAAACTCTGGGACTTCCTTCTTCTTTCGAAGTCTTCTTCCGAGAAGTGCCCTCGGAGGGGAAGACTTCTGCTGTACGGTCGCGCGAGATGCAGCCAGCAGGTTCGTTCTCTTTTCCAAAAGCCCGGCGTCTGACGCGGGCGTCAGAATATGAGCGCGTGAAACGAGACGGTTTTACGCGACGCGGCGAACTGCTAACGCTCAGTGTAGTGCCGGTAGAGAGTTCTGGGCCGTGTCGTGCAGGCTTTGTTACTTCACGTCGCGTCGGAGGCGCAGCTGTTCGCAATCGTGTTCGGCGCCGTCTGCGGGAAATTGTGCGCCAGCACCAGTATAACTTGCGAGAAGGCTTTTGGATTGTGCTCGTTGCCAGGAAGGATGCCGCGACCGCGGGGTATCACGCGCTGGAACATGAGTGGTTGCGTCTGGCAAGGCGCGCTTCTATTCTGCTTTGATGCTTGGGTTGGTTCGTTTTTTCATTCGCACTTATCAGTGTACACTCTCGCCGTTCCTTCGTTTGCTTTGCGGTCCTAATTCCGGCTGCCGATTTACGCCGACTTGTTCGGCATATTTTTTGGAAGCAGTCGAGGTGCATGGGATCCGCCACGGAAGCTGGCTGGGATTGAAGCGTCTCGCTCGATGCCAGCCGTGGGGTGGATGTGGATATGACCCCGTACCCAATGGCAAAAGAACCCCATCTGGCATCGAGGGTTTGGGATCGGGATTAAATGTCGGGTCCAACTGCGCTGAATAGCGCCTCTGGCCAAACCTACGATTTATGGATCGAACTGCGTGGATTGTCGTCGCTCTTTGTGTCGTTGGCCTCGTCCTGTGGGAAATCTATCTGGCAAAGCAGATGGCCTCGAGGCCCACTCCCGTCGGTGCTGCGCCGGGACAGACTTCGGCCACGGCAACTCCCGCAATTCTTGCGTCTTCGCCATCGCCGACTCCCGTAGCCGAAGCTGCACCAAGCAGTGAACCAACTCCGAGCTTTGCCGAGAAGATTGAGACATTGCGTAATTCTGACGTTGAGCTGCGCCTGACAAATCGCGGCGGTGGAATTAAGGAAGCAGTCCTGCTTAGGCAGATAGCCGAGAAAGGGCAGCGCGTTGTTTTAAATGCAGATCAGAGCGCACCGATCGGCGCAATTTTGGAGCAACCGTCCGCGCCGACGCTCCCCGAGTTTACCGCGTCTGTCGAGTCGAATTCCACTGTGCAATTTGAGCGCACGACGGCCGAGCAAGTCGTTGTTCGAAAAAAGTTCTTCTTCGAAAAATCTCCAGAGAACAAAGACAACTACGTGATCGAAATGGACGTTGATCTCGAGAACCGGGGTGACAAGCCGTATCAAAGCGGCGGCTACTTTCTGGCGCTTGGCTCCGCGGCCCCAATTCATCCAAGGGATTATCCTTCATACACGCGTCTAGTCTGGTGCATCGACGGAAAAGCGAAAGGAATTGATGTCGGTTGGTTCGGAAGCAGTGGCGGTTTTCTTGGTCTCGGGCAGCGCGCTGCCCGGCGTTATTACCAGGAGAGTATTGCCGGCGCGGAATGGGTTGCGGTGAGCAATCAATTTTTCACTACTTTAATGGCGCCGCTCACTGCCAAGGCAACGGCCGTATGGGGCCGGCGTTTCGACATCGAACGCTCGCCCGACGAAAAGCTGCTCGGCATTGAAGGTTCGCTCGGGATGCCGGGATTTCATTTGCAGCCCGGCCAAACCTACAGCGCACGTTTTGAGATCTACGCTGGCCCGAAGCTTTATCATCGTCTGGCGCAACTCCCGCACAATGAAGCCGAGGTCATGGACTTCGGGATGTTCAAAATAGTGTGCCAGTTTCTGCTCAATTTCATGAACCTGCTGCACAGTTGGTTGCATGACTACGGTCTGGCTATCCTGGCTCTGACCACCATCATCAAACTCACGCTTTGGCCAATCCAAAACAAAGCCAATCGCTCCATGCGCCAGATGGCTGCGCTCTCCCCGAAGATGCAGGAATTAAGGGACAAGTACAAAGACGATCCAACCCGGGTGAACCAGGAGATGATGAAGCTTTACAAGCAATACGGCATTAATCCGGTCGGCGGCTGTTTGCCGATGATGATCCAAATCCCGATCTTCTTCGGTCTGTTCAAAATGCTCGGCCAGGCGGTGGAATTGCGAAACGCAAAGTTTCTTTGGGTAAAAGATCTTTCTCAGCCGGACACGATAGCGCATCTGCCGTTGCTCGGCTGGCCGATCAACATTATTCCGCTCTGCATGGCTGCGACCCAGATCTGGCTCATGGCGATGACGCCCAAGACGGGCGATCCCACGCAGCGCCGAGTGATGATGTTTACGCCGCTGATCTTTCTATTTATCTGCTACAATTTTGCGGCAGCCCTGGCATTGTATTACACTGCACAAAATCTTTTCAGCATCCTGCAATTTTATCAGAACAAACGACAACCTACGCCGACGCTCGAAAAAGTTGCACCCGCTGGAAAACGAAAACGATGATGACCCCGAAAGATCTGCTCGACACCATGCTCGGTTATCTCGGTTTCGTTGTGCAAATCGAGGAGACCACCAATGAAGGTGGCAACCCGACGCTGCAGATTTATACCGAAGAAAGCCGGCGCCTCATTGGACGTGACGGCGAGACGCTCGAGGCCATCCAGTTTTTGCTTAATCGGCTGCTGCAAGCCAAAGACAAAGACGCTGAAAAAGTCATCGTCGATTGCGAACACTACCGTTCCATGCGCGAAGATCGCATCGTGCAACGCGTGCGAGAATTGGCTGACCGCGTTCGCATCACGGGCCGTTCGCTTCAGCTTGAACCAATGAATTCCTACGAGCGGCGCCTCGTCCACAACGCTTTTAAGGACGATCCGGACGTTGCCACATGGAGCCCATCCGATTCCGCGCGCATCAAGCAAATCACACTGCTAAAGCGCCGGCCAAAAAGGGAGACGGCCCAAGGGGCGACGGCTTCTTAGCTGCCAGATTTCGCTATAGCCGCTTCGCTGTGCGAAGCGCGGTCCTGATGTTGCAACGAATCTATGTATCGCATCGCCCACACGGCGACGGCTACAGATTTCCCTGAAACCGTGCGACATCGGTCCCGCTTCCCGCGCGCACATCCGGTCGCCACCGAAATTTTGCCAGCAATGTGTTGTCTTTTCCTTCTACTGCGTCGGCAATGATTTCGCCAAGCACGGGCGCAAACTTAAATCCATGCCCACAGTCCCCCGCGGCAATTACTAATCCTTCGCGCTCCGGATCGGGTGCGATCCAAAAATGTCCATCGTGCGTATCGCAATACATGCAGACGCGCGTATGTACAATTGGCGCATCTGCCAGCAAAGGAAATGTCGATGATAGAAATTCGCGCAAGTTCCCTTTATCTTCGACAGTGACAGCCCGTTTGGGAGATTCGGGCGACATCTCCCGGCCAGGACCGTGATTTGCGATCTTTACCACGCCGTCGCGATTGAGTGGAAATCCGTAATAGCCGGTCGTCGTAATGTCCGCGCCGAAAACCGGGAAACGCTCGGGCGCGAATAGCTCGGGCTGTCGAGGCTTTAGGTGAAAGACCGGCTGGCCGTTGGCACGAAAGAACTTTTTCGTAAACGATAGCAGATACGGCGTCCACGCGCCCACTGCCATGACGACAGAGTCACCGGCGATTCGTTCGCCATCATCCAGCACGATCCCTTTCACACGATCATCGCCTTCATCCAACCGCAAGAATCTGGCCCCTTCCCGCAGTTCAATTCCGAGTGATTTTGCGCGCCCAACTAATGTTGCAACGACGCGACCGCTCTCCGCATATCCGGCCTCCAGCTCAAGAACGCCATCCTGATAGAGTTTCGGATTCCACGCCGGAAAACGGTTCCACAGCTGCGGCGAGTTCATGCGCTCAATCTTGTGTCCGCGCCGCTTTAAGAGTTTGAAACTTTCGCATTCAAAATCGCCTGTCTTCATTTCCTGCCCGCGCACGAACATCACGCCGACTTCGCGATACAATTCCACACCGAATTCCTCATTCCATTTGCGCCAGAGTTTGATCGAGCGCTCGGCTAGCGCTGTGTAATCCTCGTCCGCGCCGTAAGCCCTGCGCACGGCTTTACTGATATCGGTGGACGCCGCGAGCGGGTGCGGCAGCGGTCCTGGATCGATAAGGGTGACTTTGTGACTGCGTTTTGTTAATTCAATCGCGGCGGTAACTCCGTTAATTCCCGCGCCAACAACGATGACTCTCGACATGCCACAAGAGCGCACGGTGTAGCGGCGCTTGTGTCAAGCGCCGATCTTATTGCAGCGCGCGTTCGCGTTCGAGAAGGGTCGGATGCGAGTAATAAAAACCGCTGTAGAGCGGGTGCGGAATGAGATTGCTCAGATTTTTTTCGCTCAGTTTGCGCAGTGCATGAACGAGCGACTGCGCCTCTCCCATTGTCGCACGCGCGAATGCGTCCGCCTCGTACTCAAAACGGCGCGACCAGGTGTGAATAAAGGGCGAAAGCCAGAAACTTATGGTGCCCGCCAGCAGCGCAAACAGTAGCATCGCAGGGACGACACTCGCAGCGGCAAAGCCTCCCTGATGCTCGAAACCAAACGCGCGATAAAACCATTGCTGACGCGCCAGCCACGCAATCGCGGCGAACGCCACGAAGACGCCAGCAATGGAAACCCCGAGCAACTTCAGTACGTGGCGCTTCTTATAGTGGCCAATTTCATGCGCAAATACGGATTCCAGTTCCGGCTCGGTGAGCTGCGCGATGAGTGTGTCGAACAGGACAATTTTTCGAAAACGTCCGAGTCCGGTAAAGAAGGCGTTGGAGTGACGCGAGCGTTTGCTGCCATCCATCACCTCGATGCTGCGCGTGGGAAAATCCGTGCGCTGCGCCAACGCAAAGAGGCGTTCGCGCAACGCTCCTTTCGGCAGCGGTGTGAACTTGTTGAAAAGCGGCATAATCACCGCCGGCGCAACGAGCAGCAGGAACAATTGAAACGCGATGACAACCGTCGCCGCCCAAAGCCACCAGTTTGCGCCAGTCCACACCATCAGTTTCAACACCAGCGCAAGCAGCGGATAGCCCAGCAGCAGCGCGAGTAGCAATCCTTTCACACGATCGAATATCCACGTCTTCATCGTCGTGGTATTGAAACCGAATCGCTCTTCGAGCTTGAATTGCGCATACCAGGCGAACGGTAACGCCGGGATGCTCAACGCGATGCCTGTAGAGACAAGGAAACCAGCCATCGCCGGGATCGAAGTGCCGAAGGTCGCGCTGAATCTTGCAAACGCCCATGGCAATACGCCGCTGAAAAGCACGGCAATGAGCAGCATGACATCGAACAAGTTGGCAACATCTCCAAAGTGGCTCTTGGCCAGCGTGTAATCAACCGAACGGCGATACGTCGCGTCGTCAATGACTCCGCGAAATGCAATCGGCACTTCGTTCGCATGCGCGCGCACATGACGTTGGTTGAGTTGGCTCAGCCACAGTTCAGTGATTGCGCGCGCGAGAATCAAAACCAGAGCAACGATGGCAAACGGCTGCATTAAAGGATCCTGCTTCTGTTCCTTTGGTCATCCGCTTGCTAAGAGCTTCCGATAGTATCGATACCAATCACTCTGAAAGCGTTCAGTGGGATCGTACTTTTTCTTCAGGTCGAGAAATCGTTTGAACTGCGGGTAGCACGCAATGACTTGCTCGGGTTTGGCGAATTTATGATACGTCAGGTAATAACTGCCACCGCGGGCTATCGCCAAATCGATTAACCCGCGAAAGGAACGCGCCGACGCTTCGATGCCTCGCGGTGTATGAAAGCTGAGCAGATTGAAGATGACGCACGCATAAGGTTCTTTCGCCCACGCGAGGAAACTCTCATCGTCTTTTTCGATGAGTCGAACTGTACCGTAAATGACGATCGTGCGATTCGAGCGCAACAGTTCCGCCGCCTGCGCCAGAAAGTCTGGAAGGTCAGTGCGCGGAACATAAATTTCGGTAATGATGAGGCTCGATTCTTCTCCTCCGATTTGTTCCCGGATCTTCTGCGCGTAATTCGGCAAATACGCGCCAAGTTGATTCGTGTCGGACCAATAAGTCTGCCCGTTCGTCGACAAATAGTAATCGCTGTAACGCTCGAAAGCCTTTTCGCGATCGGTATAAGCAAGCCGCAGCAGCTCCAGCCAGTCATCATCGCGCAACTCCTTTTTGGCGACAATCGGTTCGTGTTCGTCGATCGGCTCGTAACAAGAAAACACTCCGCGCTGCAAAAAGTCCGGCGACTTTTCATCGACTAAAAACTGAAAATCCCCGTAGAGAAACTTTTGCGCGATGCGTTCTTCAAAGCGTTTGGGCAGATCGTCTGCGCGAATTATCTCGACTACACGTCGCAATTTTTGCCGCGGTACGAGCCGAAGCCTCACGCTATCGATTAATCCAAAAAGGCCGTATCCACCGGTTGCGAGTCGAAATAATTCGTTGTTCTCATCGCGCGAACAGCGAATCGATTTCCCATCGGCGTTGATCAGGGTGAATGATTCGATGTTAGAAATCAGCGGCTTCATTGCCAGCCCGCGCCCGTGCACGTTCGATGAGAGACTTCCCCCGAGCGTGAACGTGTCGGCGCCGGTTTGCTTTTGAGCAATACCCCATTGCTTCGCCTTGTCTGCTTGGGCGTCCAGATAAGTGCGAATCAATTTCGGCCATTGAATGCCGGCTTCCGCTTCAATCAAACCGCGCTCTTGATCGAATGAAATCACGCGCTCGAGTGAGCGCGCATCGATGCAAATGCTGTCTGTGGCAAATTGTTGTCCGCCCATCGAATGCCGACAGCCTGAAACGGAGATAGGCAGGCCTTTTCGCGACGCAGAATGCACAATCGCCGCGAGTTCGTTGCTGGTGTGCGGTCTCAGCAGCTCGCGAACGCGAGTGCGATTGAGCTGGGAATGGACGTCATTAACCCAAATCTCCGGTTCTGCGAAGATGCGCGGCGCAAGCGCGAAGAGCGCCGCCGTGCGTATGAATTCGCGCCGCGTCAGCATGGAGGAAGCTTAGTTGAGTAAGTCAAATCTCAGCCAGGCAAATCACCTCGCCTTTGGCGATTGGTTCATCGGCCAGGCCGGGCCCCAGTTCGCGCAGATTATCGTGATCGAAAAATCGGATCACGCACCAGGGACGCATAAGATCAACAAGTTCACCTCGCGTCGTGCCCCAGAGGAATGGTTCGCCGCGTCCACGCAACCAGCAATCGACCAGTTTGCTTTGTGAATGGAAGCGAATCCGGCCGTCGCTCTGTTTTTCCATGAATGTAAATGCAAACTGGCTGCCCGAAGAGCTCAGACCTTTCAATGTTCTCATCAACAAGGAAACGATATCTGACGGCAGATACATCAAGAGTCCCTCAGCTATCCAGAATGTCCGGTGAGCTGGATCAAAGCCGCTATTGATCAGAGCCTCTCCATTGAGAGCAGCGGCGTTCAAGTCAACCGGGATAAAATGCAATCGTTTACGGTCGATTTTGAAAAAGGCGCGCACTTTGTGGCGTTGCGTTGCCGGATGATCTATCTCCCAAAATCGCACGTCTCGGAAATTCTTGTGTAATTCGAAACTGAGCGGATCAAAGCCTCCGCCGATTATGACGACTTGCGTAGTTCCGTTACCAAGCGCTGAGCGCGCGAGCGCGGCGATACATTTCTTTCGCAAGACGTAATGCAACAAAATTCCTTGGATCGTCACGCGCTCGATCAACTTCGCGATCGGTCGAAACCAGCCCTGTCGAACAATTTTTAAGAGCAAACGCGTCTGGAGCGAATACCTCTCTAGCATGTGAGCGCACAAAGCTGCGGAAGTCTTCGAGACGAGGCCGGAGTATTTGGGATGGCCATGCAGAAGCACCAGGCTCGCAGCAATGAGTAGCGCCGTGCGGCTGGCTTCTTCGTTTTGCACGGCAGATGAGCCGGCGCTTAGTCGCCGAACTCCAAAATAATTTTTCCGCCGCGTTTGCCTTGCGCAGCATGCGCAACTGCCACTTTCACTTCGCTCAGCGGGTAGGCTTTTTCGACCTTCGTCTTTAACAGACCGCGTCTTGCCATTTCAAAAAGTGACCGGAATGCTTCCATGCGCTGCTCTTTGGTCGCGTTATCGTACCATTTGTTGATCCAGATGCCGCGGAAACGGAGGTCCTTGAAAATAAGCAACCCGTTGGGAATTTTCAGCGGCTGCAAGCTCATTGCTCCGAACGTCACCAGGGTTGATCCAGGCGCGAGACAATTCGCAAGCCGCAGTGCGCTCTCGCCGCCAACGGCATTCAATCCCAAACGGATCGGTGCGCCGCCGGTAGCGCCCTTCACTTCATCGCGAAGATTTTCGCCATCGACGAGCACGAGGTCGCCGCCTTCCGTGCGCAGTTCGTCAATCAATTCCGCGCGTCGGACAACGTTCACCGTTTTGTAGCCCAGCTCGCCTGCGATTTGAATCACGGCGCGGCCGGCAGCGGAATTTGCTGCGTTTTGTATGAGCCAATCTCCTTTTTTGAGATCGACATAATCGTGCAGCAACCGCCACGCGGTCATCGGGTTGATTTTTAACATTGCCGCATCGACAGGCTCGATTCCCGCAGGTACAACGACGAGATCTTCGGCTTTCACGACAACGGCGTCACGCCATGTGCCGACGTTGTGCGGCAAGATTACCAGGGGCGTTGCCGGGAGCTCTCGTCGCACCGGATATTTTCCTTCGATCTGATTTAAGTCGGCCGGGTTGATCGGCGCCGCTCGCATTTCCACAACGGCTTCGTCTGAGGAAGGCGCCGGCCATGGCCGCGATTCCACACGTAAGACGTCCGCCGGATTTCCGTGTGTTTCGTACACGGCTGCGTTTATACTTTTCTTCATCAATGTCCTCGCCACAGCATCCTCACGCGCCCGCGACCAATCTGCAAACTCACAGCACGTCTGGCGGGATGACTTCATCTGCTTGGCAGACCGGAACGCGTGTCGCGCTCTTCGGCATGATCGTGAACTTCATTTTCGCCACAGCAAAAATTCTCGGTGGCTTCTTTGGGAACGCCTATGTGCTAATCGCCGATGGTATCGAGTCGGGTATGGATGTTGCCGGTTCGTTTGTCATCTGGGGTGGGCTGAAAGTTGCAGCGCGCCCACCTGACGCGACTCATCCTTACGGCCATGGGAAAGCTGAGCCGATCGCAGCCATAATTGTTGCAGTTGGAGTTCTGGCTGCCGCAATTGGCCTCGCCGTCCAAAGTATGCGCGAGATTTTTCTGCCGCATCACGCGCCGGCCCCTTACACACTCGTAATATTGATTGTCGTAGTCATCGTGAAGGAAACTTTGTTTCGTTACGTCAATCGGATCGGACGAGACGTGGAAAGCACAGCTGTGCAAACCGATGCCTGGCATCATCGTAGCGATGCGCTCACGTCCGCCGCTGCATTCATTGGCATTTCTGTGGCCTTGATAGGCGGCAAGCGCTGGCAAAGTGCGGACGATTGGGCGGCCCTTTTTGCCTGCGCAGTCATCGCGGCAAATGGCATTCGGCTTTTGCGGCCTGCATTTTACGAAATCATGGACACCGCGCCCCGAAAAATCGTCAAGTCCGTCTGTTCAGTTGCCAGCTCGGTTCCTGGCGTCCTCGAAGTTGAGAAATGTCGCGCCCGAAAAATGGGGTTGGATTTTTACGTCGATCTCCACGCCCGAGTGGATGGCAACATTTCCGTCCATGAGGGTCACGAGATCGCGCATCGAGTAAAACGCGCGATCCAGCAAAGCGACTCGCGTATCGCGGACGTGCTGGTGCACATAGAGCCAGCACAACTGTAGTCGCATCGCTGCGCGACGCGCCCGCGCCCGTGTGCTGCATCAGCCCATGCCGCGCATCACATCGAAGAGCGCGCTTGCAAGAATTTTTCGCACACGTGCAATTCTTCTCGCGAACTGAATGAGCTGCGGGACGCGATTCGGACGCGCAATGAAGAAGGTCGCCACCGTTAGGAAGCGAGTTTGCTGCTGTTCGATGTCGAATAAGACATTCGGCGGCGCCGGGAACGGTTCGCTCGGCGTATCGGTAATGACGCGCAGGGAGAGTAGGGGAATGCCATGTTCAGCGCAGGCGCGCGCAATGAATTCCGTCTCCATGTCGACCGCGGCCGCACCCGATGTACGCGCAATTTTGTTTCGCTCATCATTGGAATCGATTAACGCACGCACGGTTAACAGATCGGCTTCATGAATCGGCAAACGTGAAAAGGATGAGCCCACCTCGGTCAGCTCGACTGTCGAAAAATTCTTTGCGAGGAGGAGATCGCCGATTTGCAGCTTATCGTTAAGCGCGCCTGCAAATCCACTGCTGATCAAAAGATCGAATTGCTGATCCTGGAGAAATTCTGCCACTCGCTGGTGGCAAACCTTTTCTCCCACGCCGGTATGAAAAACTTCAACTGCGCGATCCTCGATCGTGCCGCGAATTGTGCGGATGCCACTACGATCGGTGCGAGATTGATTGCGCAGATGGCGTAAGAAATCCGAGCTTTCCGCCGGCAACGCAAATGTGACTGCAATCATCGCCTACGCCAGAAATCCCTCACCTCAGTCCTCCCCCCTTTGCGAAAGGGGAGAGGCGGCACATTCACGAGGGTTCTTGTCATCAATCTGACTTTGCTGGTTCCTCGACAATCTGTACAACAAAACTTTTCTTCGCGGCTGCAGCGGGGCTCGTTGCTGTAGCCGGCGGCGTCTTGTCCGCCGTAGCCTCGGCGAAGGCGGATGACGCCGGACCTCCGCCAATCGACGCAATTGCTGCGCGAAATTCCGACTCCCGATTCGGGGGTAGATCGACAAGGATACTGATCCGGCCTCGATCTGGAAGCCCCTTCGTAGCGGAACCGCCGAATCGGGAAGCGATGGTAACCACTTGGTCTGCGACAGCGTCCAGTTTCCCAGTTGCAGCTGGAATTATAATTTCGCTTACCCCTAAGGCGTCTGGGGCTGGCGTTAATGTCGCCGCAGCATGCTCCAGTGATTTCGCGATCTGCTCCCGCATTTGCGTTTCAAGCAGCGCCCGGTTCGGATTCTTGGTTTCGTGTCTCGCGATCAACCAGAGACCGAATCCCACATTGACAGCCATGAGAATAATGAAAGCTGCGCCTACCCGAAGCGCCATCTTGCGACCTTGCTCAGTTACATCCGGCTCAGGTGACAAGAGAACTTCCCGAGAGTTACCGCGCATTCCTGCGTGAATCTGTCGCGCCACCGCCAGCTCGCGCTGCAATTGCTTGTCCGAGATCAGTTGCTCTTCCAAAGCAGCGCGTTCGCCCGGGGATAATCTGCCCTCGAGATAATCAAAAAGCTTGTCAGGATTCATTATTTCGCGATCGAGAAAGCGTCACGCGGGAGTTCTTTGCACGCAATGCCTAAGTAGGAGCCCGTGTCGGGCTGCGGCATTTGCCCTTTGCTCTAGAGCAGAGGGGCAATAGAGTCGTTCTGTGGCTGAGGACGATCAGTCAAAGGCGCAGCGCCAGGGTCGGATTTGGCGTCGTGTGATGGTCGGCTTCGGTGTCGCTGTCGTGCTCCTGATAATTTTCCATCGGCCAATTTTGCTGGCAATTGGCCGGCAGGTCGCGCTTCGATACGCCAGCCGAGAAAACTTAAAGATCGATTTCCGTCTGGAAGGCAATCCCTTTACCCGCCTCACGGCGCGAAACTTTCATGCGTTCGCGACCGGACCCTCGGCGATTGAATCGATCGACATCGACCAACTGCATGTCGATTACAATCTATTTGGTTTTGCGCGGCACGGTGTGTCCCGGTTGTTTGATAATGTCGAAGCGCGCTCGGCGCGCATTGTGTTGAATCCGTCCAAGGCGCCGCTCAGAACGCGTCCTCCCAAAGCGCGATTGCAGTTGCCGAAATTTTTCCCGGAGCGACTCCGCCTGAGCGATGCGACGTTGGTCGTCAGAAATCAGCCAGGGGATTTTGTCGCGGAAGGCATTGATCTTGATTTAAATCCGCGCGCTCCGGGCGAGGTGCGGATCGAAAAATTACAGCTTCCGGCTGGCGACAGTTGGTCGAAGATTTCCGGGCAAACGTCTTACGCGGACAAGAACTTGATCTTGCGTGATCTGCTTCTGAGCGATCAGGAGCAAATCCGCCAGTTGAACGTCGATGCCTCGCATATCGACGCCAAAGCGCTGGCGATCAATCTCACTTGCATAATCGGCGGCGGCCAATTATCGACCTCGGCAGCGTTAATGGAAACGCAGTCTTCACTGGATACGAAGATACATGTCGACGCCGAGAAAATTGCGACGGAATCGCTGAACAAGTTCCTTGTTCTTCCAGAAAATTATCTTTCCGGCGAAATCGAGCATCTCGCACTCACTGGCGCGGGGGTGATTGATCAGCCGCGCACGTGGAGCGGAAGTTTATCGCTGCAGATGAGTGATGTGCATCGGCCCGCCTTCGCCGAGGCTACGGCGGGCAGGCCGGGAATCAATTTTGACAGGAGTGTTGTTGAAATTTTCGCAGAGCAGGGGAGAGCGACCTTACAGTCAGCCGACCTCGTTCAGGACCGGAACCAGTTCCATCTTCGCGGGTCAATCGAGTTGCCTTCTACAATCGAAGAGTTTGGCCGGTCATCGACGAATCTTGAAATTTCCGGCACGGCTCCTGACTTGGAACGACTAACAGCGGGAACCCCTGTGGGGTTGACCGGCTCGGCCCACTTCACCGGGAAGATCGACATTGTCAATGCAACCATACAGGCAGCCCTCGGCGTGACCGCAGAGACGGTCGGGTTTGCTGACGGGTTAATCGACAAGCTGAATTGTACGCTTCGCGCGTCCAAGCGCGTCGCGCGCGGCGATACTAAAAGACCGTGGTTCGCCGATCTGCGGACAGCGATGGAGTTCAACTTAACCGGAATACGTTATCGCGATTACATCGTTGATTCGGTCGAAGGATCGCTCAACTCAAGCGATGACGTTCTCGGCCTCGACCGGTTGAATCTGCGGCGAAAGCAAAATGAACTGAATGTTCGCGGTCGTTACCTGCTTCCAGCAGAGGTTGGCAAATTTTCTTCCCAGCCCGCGGCGGTGGATGTCGCCCTGAATGCGCCTGACGCAGCCGACTTCTGGGTTGCTGATTCTCCAAACAGATTCAGCGGGCCATTGCAGTTGGGCGCGCAGATTCAATGGAAACAAGAGACGGCCAACGGACAAATGTGGGTCTCCGGATCAACTCTGAGGATGCGAGACTTGGTTTTTCGGCAACTAAGCACTCAGTGTTCGATTTCGAACAACGTGATCTATCTGAACGATTGCAGCGCGACTTTGAACGATACCGATTTCCTTACCGCGACTGGGACGCTGAATCTGCGGCGACCTTATCATTATAGCGGAAAAGTTTCCGCAGGCGTGGCGAACTTATCGACCCTTCAGCCGCTGCTTCGCGCTTCAGGCAATCAGAATGAACTGGCAGGCTCAGTCAAACTGGACTGGGAAGGAAGCGGCAACGCGGAAACGTTTAAAAATTCAGGGAAACTGAACTTCGTCTTGCAAAAAGGGCGCTATGGGAATCTGCAATCGTTGCAGGCGAACCTCGATGCCTCCTATTCGCCCGAGGGTCTTGATATGCCGATCATGTTTTTCGCCACCAGCAACATGGATTTCCATGCCATCGCTCAGGCGAAAGGTGACACGCTTGAGATAGACAAGATTCAGCTTGATCAGGGCCAGGCGAGGTTTGCATCCGGGTATGTCTCCATTCCGTTTACGTGGAGGAATCTCGGGACCAAGGCTGCGGTCGTCCCGTCGTCCGGCAAAGTGTCTGCGACGTTTCAATCTGAGAACCTTGATCTTAAAAAATTGTTCGACGACCTCGGAGTCAAAGCGATGACGTCCGGCATCGTGAACGCGCGGGTCGAGGCGCAGGGAACAATCGCCGACTTAAACGCGCGACTCGACGTGCAGGCGCGGGATTTAAGAAATGAGCAATGGCCGAAAATGGAGCCGGCCACTTTTGAGTTGAGCGCGCAGACGGCGAAAAATCAGCTGACAGCTTCTGGCAAGCTGCAACAAGCCCGGGTTCAGCCGGTGGAAATAAACGCGAGCATGCCTTTCGACGTTCCCAAAATTGTGCGTGCCCGAAAATTGCCCGACGACACGCCAATTACTGCGAAGGCCCGAGTCCCGCGCACCTCTGTGAATTTTATTCGGCAATTTGTTCCGGAGCTCGAGCAACTGGATGGCGATCTTGGCCTGGATGTTGGTGTAGGCGGAACACTCGGCAATCCCGTTTTGAGCGGAGCAGGGGACATGACGGTGAATGTGGCGCGTTTTACGAGTGCGACTCTCCCGGCGGTGAGGAATTTTAGCGCGCGGCTAACGTTTGCCCAGAACGCGCTCACCCTGGATCGCTTCGGGGGCGATCTGGCTGGCGGGCCTTTTAGAATGAGCGGCCGCGTCACGTTTCCGAAACTGACCGAACCGACTCTCGATTTGCAACTGAAAGCCAATAGCGTGCTGCTCGCGCGAAACGATACGCTCACCGCGCGAGCGGACGCGGACGTAAAGATAACGGGACCGTTTGCGGCCGCGACTGTTAGCGGCAACGTCGCAATGACGAACAGCCATTTCCTAAAAAATATCGATCTGATTCCGATCGGTCTGCCGGGCAGACCCGCACCGCAGCCGCCCTCGGAGCGCCCTGAATTTTCTCTGCCGACCCCACCGTTGCGCGACTGGAAATTTGATGTCGCGATTAAAACCAAAGATCCAGTGCTTATTCACGGTAATCTCGCGACCGGCGGAGCGACGGGTGATCTGAAATTGACGGGAACAGGGCTACATCCCGAGTTGCAAGGCGAGGTGCGGATGCAAAATGTCGAAGCGACATTGCCTTTCAGCCGCCTGGAGGTTTCCCGCGGCTCCCTCACTTTCGATCCGAGCGATTCGATGAATCCACGAATCGATCTCGAAGGCACATCAGTTATCCGCGATTACACCGTGCGTGTTTATGTCTATGGAACTTTGCTTTCGCCTGAAGCGATTTTCACGAGCGAACCGCCCCTGGCGCAGGAGGAAATCATTTCGCTGATCTCCACTGGCGCGACGCGACAGGAACTTTCGAGCAGCAACGTTCTGGCTGGCCGGGCGGCGATGTTGCTGGTGCAGCAGCTTTATCGCAAAATCGTCAAAAAAGGCGAGCCAACCGAGAGCAATACGGCTTTCAATCGGTTGGATCTGGATTTGGGAACCGTCGATCCTCGAACTGGTCAGCAGCAAGCCACTGTGCGGTTCAAGATCGACGATCACCTTGTGCTCACTGGCGATGTCGGCCTTCGAGGCGATTTCCGAGGAAAGCTAAAATATCTGATTCGTTTTCGCTAGGAGCCTGTTGAAATACCCAGCCATGCCGCGTTGCTGCCGATTTTTCGTCTCTCCAAGGCGCGAGGAGAGAGCATACGAGCAAAGGTCTGTAACCGACGAGCAACGCCGGAGAGGCGGAAAAGCGGCGCAACCCGGAGGGCGAGGGCGCTTTGGGCTGTCTGGCTGCGTTTCTCGCTCCTCACAGGTCGCTGCGGACATGCTCGTCGCTCGCGCCTTGCCATCCAACCCAAATCGCTCTCGCGCGGCGTGGCTGGGTATTTCAACAGGCTCCTGACATGCGACACAGAGTCCTTTTCTCTCTTGGAAGCGTGGCCCTTGCATTTGAAGTCGCAGCGCAAAGTGCGGTTGACGTGGCGCGACCTGAGGAGCGACAGAAAGCGCGGCAAGCGGTCGTAAAGGAACAGGAAAAACGCGCAAAGCAGACGAGCATCATCGAATTTCGCGGTCAGCAGGCTTTCGCTGAAAAGGAACTCCGTTCGGCCCTGAAAGAAGAGCTCACCACAATTGAGGATTTTGGGTTAAGTCCGGCTCGGGCGGACGATCTCGCGTTTTTCCTAGAAGTTTTTTACCGAAAGCACGGCTACGCGAAGGTGAACGTGCACTACGTCATCGAATCGGGGAGCCGACTGCGTCTGGATATTACCGAGGGTCCGCGGTTCATGCTGCGCACGGTGACCTTCGACGGAAACGCGCGCGAGCCAGCCGACAAACTCTTCGAGTACATGGTGGGGCCAACCCGCGAGCGATACTCGAAGCTCGAGAAAAGGTTGCCATTTGTGGCCGCCGATATGGAGGAGGGAACCCGCCTCGTGGATCGCTTTTATATTGCGGACGGTTTTTTGGATGCTGTAGTCGATCCGCCGCGTTACAGCTTTCAGGAGCAAAGCAGCGACGTTGACGTCGTCGTTCCGGTTCACGAGGGCGGGCAATATTTTTTCGGCAGCGTGTCATTTAGCGGACAGACTGTTTACGGTGCGGAGGCGCTACGGGGACAGATAATCGATCTGTTGCAGCGTCCTTACACTGAAGTGCGCGTAGCCGATATTCCGCGGCGTCTCCAGGCATATTTCAAAGCGCGCGGCTATTACGACGTCAAAGTGGAGGCCACTGGCGCGCCGGAGGAAGCAGTAAATGGTCGCGTGCCGGTAGAAATCACGATCTCTCCGGGACCCGTTTACCACTTCGATGGCGTGACAGTTAACGGGCTAACCCGGCTGCATCCCAGTTTTGTGACCAAACGGTTCACGAGGTTAAGCGGGAAAACTTACAGCCCGGATGTTCTTGATGAGCGGTTTCGCACTCTGATGAAGACAGGGCAGTTCAATTTGCTGCAAATCAAGCCGGTGCCAGTCGATGGAAATTTGTTGCGGCTCGACATTTCAGCTGAGGAAGCCAAGAGCAAGGAATTTGGCTTTTGGGTCGGATACGACACTTACGAAGGCGCACTCGCCGGCGTTCAAGTTGGCGATCGCGATCTGTTCGGCTACGGACGTCCGGTGACGGCATCGATCGAGGTCTCACAGCGCAGTTATAAAGGCGAAATTCTGTACCAGGATCCGTTCTTTTTGGACACCGATTTTGTTTTCACGGCACGAGCAGCCGCCCTCACATTTGATTACGACGGCTACACAAAATTCGAATTGGGCGGCCGATTCGAACTTAGCCGCAAAATTACCAAGTACGACGAGGCGGCCCTGACCCTATCCGTCCGTCATGTGAAGATCACCGATTCCCAGATCAAACCGGAATTTCTCCTCGGTCCAAGCGGTTATCTCGTAAATACGATCGGACTCACTAACACACTTGATGTTCGTGAGAGTCCGTATGTGAACCCACGCGGGTTCCTCATTGGTAACACGGTGGAGGTGGCCTCGAGCGCGCTCGGGAGCGATATCGAATTTATCCGCGGTACGATGCGCGTTGGTTATTATCTTCCATTTGGACCCAAGCCACTCACGCCGGGTGTAGTGGTAGATGAGTCCACGGGCACGCCATTTCAGCGGTGGTTCCGGCAGTCCTCGATTGCATTTGGCGCGCGTGCCGGCATCATTCATTCGCTTACTACCAGCGGCTCAGCGGAAGCGACTGCCATTCCGATCGATGAACGTTTCTTTAATGGCGGCGCCACAACCGTTCGCAGTTTCGGCGAACGTGATCTTGGTCCGCACGATAATCACGGTCATCCCGTGGGCGGAGAATTCTTTACCGTCTTTAATGCTGAATACACTTTCCCGATTTTTGGAGAACTGCATGGCGCCATATTCACTGATGCCGGCAATCTTTTGCCGACGTCCGAAGACATTGGCCTAAGCGATATGCGCTACGCCATAGGCGCGGGCCTACGCTACAAGCTGCCGGTCGGCCCGATTCGCCTCGATTACGGCATCAATCCCAATCCGCACCCCGACGAAAATTTCGGCGCGTTTCATTTTAGCTTTGGCTTTGCGTTTTAGCTGTAGCCGCTTCCCTGTGGGAAGCGTGGCACTGATATGTTAATCATGTCCAGGTCGGCGCCGCCCACAGGGCGGCGGCTACAAAGACGATGAAAAATCGACAATCGCCTGGTGACACTCCACCGGAGGAATTCCGCAAACAGTTGCATGAGCTTGCAGATTGGATTGCCGATTTTCGAGAGAACATTGAATCCTTGCGCGTCGCGCCTAACGAAAAGCCTGGCGCGGTTCGTGCGCAGTTTCCTGCGCAACCGCCCGAAAAAGGCGAGCCGTTCGAGAAAATTCTGAATGACGTCGATCGGCTCATCGTGCCCGGCATGGTGCACTGGAGCCATCCGATGTTTCTCGGGTACTTCGGCTGGACAACGACCGCACCCGGAATTCTCGGCGAAATCATCACTGCGCCGCTCAATGTCAACGCGATGACCTGGCGCACGTGTCCGGCTGCGACTGAGCTCGAAACGGTCGTTATCGATTGGCTGCGGCAATGGCTCGGTTTGCCTGACGAGTTTGGCGGCGTCGTTTACGACACGGCGTCGGTGGGAATCATGCATGCGCTCGCGGTCGCACGCGAACAGGCCGCGCCATCCACGAGAAAACTCGGCCTGACCAATCGCGATCTGCCGCGCTTTCGCATTTACACTTCTGATCAAGCGCACAGCGCTGCCGAAAAATCGGCAATCGCCCTCGGGATCGGCGAGGAAAATGTGCGCCGCGTTCCGAGCGACAACGAGTTTCGCATGGAAATCTCCACATTGCGCCGGATGATCGCGCAAGACCGGCAAGAAGCTTTCCAGCCGCTTGCCGTCGTTGCCACCGTGGGCACGACTTCGAGCGCAAGCGTCGATCCGATTCCTGAGATCGCGAAGATTTGTCGGGAAGAAAAGATGTGGCTGCACATCGACGGCGCCTACGGCGGCGCGTTTGCCATGGTGCCGGAATACAAATGGGTAAGCAGAGGATGGGAGATGGCAGACTCCATCGTGGTCAATCCGCACAAAACGCTGTTTGTGCCGCTCGATTTCAGCGTGCTTTACGTGCGCGATCTCGAACGTTTGCGCCGCGTCTTCACCCTCGTGCCCGAAGTCCTGCGGGGCGACACCATCGAAGGAGAGAAGAACTACATGGATTACGGCATTCAGCTCGGCCGCAGATTCCGCGCGCTAAAAGCATGGGTGATCTGGCGCTCGTTAGGCCGCGAAGGAATCGTGGAGCGTCTGCGCGAACAAATCCGCCTGGCAAACCTGCTTGCGAGCTGGATCAAAAAGGACAATCGCTTCGAGCTGGCCTCGCCGGTCAGCATGGGCGTGGTTTGTTTTCGCTTTGTTCGCGCCGACAAAGATGAGATCGACAGATCAAACAGTGAAATCGTCGAGCGAATTAATTCTTCCGGACGCGCTTATCTGACGCAGACGAAATTGCGCGGCCGAACGGTAATGCGAATTGGACTCGGTAACGTGCTCACGATGGAAGAGCATCTGCGCAAGGCATTGGAGATAATCCAAGAAACGGCGAGTAAACTGTAGCCGCTTCGCTGCGCGACGCGCTTGCCTGACTACGCGCGGTTGGAGCCGGCGCCGCCCACAGGGCGGCGGCTACAGATTTGCGGCTGAGCTTCGCCGCCGCTACAATTTTACCCGTTATGATGAAGGCACTGCGCAAGCACAAAGACTGGCTGATGATCGTGATCGCCATTCTGGCGATCCCATTCATTTTCTATTTCGTGCAACGGCCGGATTACGGCGCGATGCGCTCTGATCGTTTTGCTCGCATGTACGACCGAAATGTTTCGATGCTGGAAGCGCAGCAAATGGCGCGGCTCCTGAGCCTGGCGCAGGCCCTCGGCATGTCTGAGTTTGTGCAGACGCTCACGGCAGGGGCTGGTCTGAACCAGAATCAGGTTGCTGTCCAATTCATCGTCAATTTGCTGGTTCTGCGCCACGAGGCAGGGCGGCTTGGCCTTCGTCCAGACGCTTCTGAAATCGCTGATGTGGTGCGGAGATTGCCAGCGTTTCAGAGCGAATCCGGGTTCGACATGAACAAGTTCAGCGATTTTGTGCGGAACGGCTTGGGCCCGATGGGCCTCGGCGAAGAGCATATCGAGCAACTGGTGCGTGACGAGCTTTGCCTGGACGAAATCAAACGGTTGCTGGCGACAGGCATTTCAATTTCCAAGGGCGAGGTCGACGAAAATTTTCAGCGCGGCTACGATAAATTATCCGTGAGCGTCATTCGATTTCACTCCGCCGATTTCGATAAAGACATCGTCGTTAACGATGAGGACGTACAGAAGTATTACGATGCGCACAAGACCGAGCTCAAGACCGAGGAGAAACGCAAGGTCCAGTTTGTCAATCTTGGCCTGACCGAGGCGCAAAAGAAGTTGACAGGGAAAGAACGAATCGAGGGTTTGCAACAGCTCTCCGATCGCGCAACCGATTTCACGCAGGCGCTATTAGAGAAAGGCGCGGATTTCAAGCAGGCCGTTGAGAAATTTCAGTTGTCAGTGCGTGAAACCGGCGAATTTACGGCAGCGGCGCCCGATCCGCAGTTGAAAGTAGATGCGCAGCTCGGTGTCACAGCTTTTAAACTATCGACCCAGGAGCCGAACAGCGATCCGATTCAGGTGGCGGATGGATTTTATATTTTGCATCTCACCGGGATCACCGAGGCGCGTCCTCTCACAGTCGAAGAAGCGAAACCAAAAATCGTGGACGCGCTTAAGAAGGGGCGGGCGCGCGAGCTTATGTCAACCAAAGGGGCGGAGTTCGTGCAGCAACTCCGTGAAGCAACGAAGTCTGGACAATTACTTGAGGCGGCCATTCAAAAGGCGGGCGCAAAACCTGAGAAGCTCCCGCCGTTTTCGCTGATGGAGGAGGAAACAACCAAATCCCAAGGCAAGGAAACGGATCAAGGCAAGGAACCAAAGAACGTGTCGCCTTCTCAAGGCAAGGAATCGAAGAACGAACCGCCCGATCTTGCCGCGATCAAAGAGGCCGTGGCATTCTTGAATCCTGGCGAGATCAGCGATTTTTCCCCGTCGGGTAATGACGGATTTATTGGTGTTTTGGAAAAGCGCGAGCCATCCGCTGACGCAAATGCCGGCGAGAAGAAGGCAGCGTTTGAGAAAAGGCTTCTCGATAACAAGCAGCGCGTTGTTTTTTTCGAATGGTTGCGCGACCGGCAGCAAGCAGCCGGCCTTCAATTTAGCAAAGGCTAACCACGAATGGACACGAATGGACACTAATTACGGTTCCTGTGTCATTCTGAGCGAAGCGAAGAATCTCAGTTTTTATTTCTTAACCCCACAGCAGCGGGAATAGTTAGAGATGTCTCGCTTCGCTCGACATGACAGAGCATTCTATTGATGAAATTTTTGACGACGCGAGCGGCGACATCGCTGTGGGCGACCTGGAAAGTGCGGTGGCAAAGTACCGGCGCTGTGTCGAGATGGCGCCACATTTTTTCGACGGCTGGCACGCGCTCGGCATGGCGTTGATGAAACTCGGCCGCTTTGCCGAAGCGATCGAAGCGGGCAAAAAAGCGGTCGAGCTTCGACCGAATGATCAGATCGGCTGGACAAGTCTGTCGCTGTTCTACAATCGCACCGGTAACATCAAGGAGGCCGAAGCAGCAGGGGCGAAGGCGAAGATACTGAGTTGGGGTGGCAAGATTGCGCAGGAATAGCGCATTCGATGGTTTGAGAGATTTGATTCGCTCGCTGCCCGCTCGCTCCGCTCGGAGTGACAATGATGTGGGGCGGGAAGATAAGGTAGGGGTGGTTCACCTGAACCGCCTGAGGCGATTGAGGTCAATCGCCCCTACCAAATATTTACGCGCTTATCGGCGGAGCGCACCATCGGTGAGCCGTCAGAAATGCCGAACGCTTTCTGAAATTCCGCCAGATCCGAGAGCGGCCCGTTCACCCGAAACTGCGCCGGCGAATGCGGATCGGTGGTCAGGCGCATTTTCTGGTCTTCATCACGAATTTTCTGTCGCCAGATCGCGGCGAAGGACAGGAAGAAGCGTTGCTCGGGCGTGAAGCCGTCGATCTTTTTCGCGCGTTCCTCCGGATGTTTGTCGAGTGCCTTTTGCAACGCAGCGTAGGCGAGTTTCACTCCGCCGATGTCCGCGATGTTTTCGCCCTGCGTGAGTTCGCCGTTCACATGCAAGCCCGGCAGCGGCTCGTATTCGTTATATTGCTGTACGATCGCGGCCGATCGCTTCTCAAATTCCTCGGCGGATTTCGGCGTCCACCAGTCGCGCAAATTGCCTTTGGCGTCGAACTGCCGTCCCTCATCATCGAAGCCGTGCGTCATTTCATGGCCGATCACGGCGCCAATCGCGCCGTAGTTCACCGCGTCATCGGCGTTTGCGTAGAAGAACGGCGGCTGCAAAATGCCGGCGGGAAAAACGATTTCGTTCATGTTCGAGTTGTAGTACGCGTTTACCGTGGGCGGCGTCATCCCCCAGTCGGTGCGATCGACTGGTTTGCCGATCTTCTTAATGTCGCGATCAGCCTCGAATTCATTAGCCCGCAGCGCGTTCACCACGAACGGGCCGCGGTCGATCTGCAGCAATGAATAGTCGAGCCACTTGTCGGGATAACCGATCTTTACCGTGAACGCAGCGAGTTTTTTCAGTGCTTCCTGCTTCGTCGGCTCGTCCATCCACTCGAGCGTTTTGATTCGATCGGCCAGCGCCTCCTTCAGATTGTTCACGAGCTCAAGCGCGCGCGCCTTTGCCTCAGGTGGAAAATAAAAACCGACGTACAATTTGCCGAGTGCTTCACCGATGTCGTTATCCTCAGACAGGATCACTCGTTTCCAACGTGGCTTGATCTGCTGTGTGCCGCGCAGGATCCGCTCTCTGAAATTGAAATCTTCGTCCACGAAATCCTTCGAAAGGGCCGGCGCGGCCGCATTGATCAAATGCCAGCGCAGGTACGCCTTCCAATCGTCCAGCGATGTCGATCTAAACAAGTCGTTGGCAGCTTTGAAAAACTCCGGCTGCTGCACGTTGACATCGCCCGACTCGACCAGGTCAATCGTCTTGAAGTAATCGCTCCAGTTCCAGTCTGGCGTCACGTCCTGCAGCTGTCGCACATCCATCTTGTTGTAGTTTTTGATCGGGTCGCGTAATTGCACGCGGGTGCGCGACGCTTCAGCCAGTTTTGTTTCCAGCGCCTGGATCTTTTTCGCGTCTTCGGCCGCTTTGTCCGCCGGCTCGCCTAATAGCGTCAACATCTTCGTGACATGCGCGACGTACTTCTCGCGCTTCTGCTTCATGTCGGCGTCCTGCTTCGTGTAATAGTCGCGATCGGGCATGCCGAGCCCGCCCTGCACCGCCTGCGCAATGTCGCGCGAGCTGTCCTTCGCATCCTGACCTGAGCCAAACTCGAAAAATGCGCCGACGCCGATTGTGTGCAGATGCGCGATTGCCTTAAGTAGAGCGGCGCGGTCTTTGATAGCGTCGATGCGCTGGAACTCTTCTGCGAGTGGTTTCGTTCGCAGGGCGTCGATTGTTTTCTCATCCATGCCGCTGGCGTAGTAATCGCCCACCTTCTGTGTTTCCGGCGCGAGCTTTGGATCGACCTGCGTTTTCGAGGCCTGCTCGGCAATCACGTGCAGCGCATCGTTGTTGCGCTCGATCAACTCATTGAACGCTCCCCATCGGGAATATTCCGGCGGGATCTCGGTGCGCTTGATCCACGCGCCGTTTGCATAGCGGAAGAAATCATCACCGGGTTTGACTGATGTATCCATGTTCTTCGGATCGAGCGGCGGATTTTGCTCGGTCTGCGGCGGCGTTGCAGCGCGCAAGTTGAATGCACAAAAGATCGAAATGATGATCGGGATGAATGACTTCATAGTTTTGAAAACGCAGTGAGTGGCTCCGGGTTGTGTGATGCGGATTAGACCTTCTAAACGCAGTTCCGTTGAAGCCACTCCCGCAGGAAGGGCACTTTCTTTACAGCGGGAATTTGCAGAACCGCTACTACAGTTGCTCGATTTTGTAACCGCGTTTTTGCAATAGCGCAATGACACTGCGGGGACCGGCGAAATGAAGTGCGCCCGCGACAATCGCTGTTGGTTTACCAGTTTTCAGTTCGGCCTCGATTCGCGAAACCCATTTCACGTTACGATCATCGACGAGGCGCGCCGCAATCCTGGGCGTCTGGTTGCGCAATTGCGCGTCACCTGCCCAAAGCGCATTGGTATCGCCCCTGCGCCATGCCTTGTACATCCTGCTGAATTCCTTTGCGCCATCCTTCGGCTGAGTAAGCGCTTCTCGCAGCATGAATTCGCCGTCGCGATCTGACAATCCGCCCATAACCGCCACATGTTCATCAACCGATTCGAGTCCTCCTATCTCTTTGCCTGCCGTTTGCGCACGGTCCACGAAATAATTGTCCAAGCCGTGCGAGGCGGAACTCTTGCTGTAGCTAGCCGGGGCGGCAAGATGCTGTGCAATCCACCATGGTTTGTAACGGAGTTCGCTGTCGAAACCTGCAACTTGTGCTCGTTTTCCGCGGCGAGGGTCGGCTTTGACGGTCAAAATATTTTGACGCAGCCAAGCCAGGAGCTGCGGGTCGATCTTCGAACGGATATCCTGTCCCGGCGGATATTTGGCGGCAGCTTCAAATTTCCTTTCGAATTCGGCATGACGATTCGGATCGAACTCGAAAACGAAGCGCTTGCTGTCTCTTAGCGCGATTTCGTACGGCGAGGGGAGCGGATAATCACTTTTGCTGAGCGCATGAATTGAGCCCACCAGGTAAAATGGCGCTTTGGCATTGGTCACGCGCCAGACGCAAGATTTTGAAAATTTTTGAGCAGGAGAACCTGCGATGGCAGATAGCGGCGTCAAACCCAGCAGGAGCAAAGCAATCCAAGCGCCGCAGATACGTCGAGCAGGCAAAAACATTTCCGGTTTTTAACGCGAAAAATCAACAAGTCAATTACTAGTTCGCATGTTTCCGCCAAGGGGAGAGGCGATGGTCACTTGACCTATTGAGATCGGTCCGATCTTTTGATAACCTAGCGCAGAGATGATCGGAACGGTGCGATGTTGGTTTAATGTGGCATTGCTCACCACCGGGATTGCCCTCGCACAACCAACCACATTCGCTGCCGGCGATTGGCAAATCATCAAGGTAAGTGGTCAGGATTACCTAAGCGTCGAAAATATTTCTCGGTTTTACGGTTTGCCCGCGGGCGTTGTCGGTGCGGGTGAGAAAATCCGGTTCGAGACCATCAAGAATCCACTGGAATTTGTTAGTGGCAGCCGCGAGACGATGATTAACGGTGCACGCAGCTGGTTGTGTTTCCCATTAATTGAGCAGGGCGGAAAATATCTGGTGTCGCGCACTGACGTGGCCAAAACCATCGAGCCGCTCGTTCGTCCGCATCGTGTTGCAAACGTTGGCAAGGTTGAAACGATCGTTCTGGATCCGGGACATGGCGGGTACGACAAAGGCCAGGTGAGTCGTTACGGATATGAAAAAGATTTTGTGCTCGATGCGGCCAGAAAGCTGCGCCCGCTTTTGCAGGCCAAAGGACTGCGCGTGATGATGACTCGCGAGGGCGATTATTTTGTGCCGTTGGAAGTGCGCGCACAGATCGCTAATGCCGCGCGCAATTCGATTTTCGTCAGCATTCATTTTAATGGGACGAATGATAATCCGAACGCCACCGGTTTCGAAATTTTTTCATTTACGCCGCGCGGAGCGCCATCCACGTCTGACAGCGCGGTGGCGTCGAGTTCATTTAGCATGCAACCCGGCAGTGAAGTGGATGCGCAAAGCATGGCACTGTCGGCTTGTATTTATCATTCGGTCCTCGGTCACATCCCCGAGTACGACCGCGGTATCAAACGTGCCCGATTCGCTGTCCTGCGCCTGACGAAAGTGCCGGCTGTGCTGATCGAAGGAGGATTCCTGACAGAGCGCGGCGAAGGCAGATTGATTTCGAATAAAGATTGGCGCGGCAAGCTGGCGGCGGCGATCGGCGTCGGGATCGAGAACTAATAAACCTGGTTGGCAAATCCGCGTTTCCTTCGCCGCAGCAGACTTCAACTCCTTCACAAAAAATATCTCTCGAATCCGACGTGATCGTGCCTTGATGCCGATTTTTTGATTGGCCTTGACCCTCTGCTTGAATACATCAGGATGATCGAATTACTCAACTTCAACGAAAGGATACCATGAAAAGAATAATCGCTTCCACAATGATCGGATTACTGGCGACGGTTGCCATTTCGACCGCCGCGACAAACGACGACGCAATGCAGGAAAAAGAGAAAGCAGCCTGGCAGGCCTTTAAGGACAAAAAGCCGGACGACTTCAAAAAGCTCGTTTCCGCAAACATGATGGGTGTCTATGTCGAAGGCGTCTCCGATATGCAAAAGGAGTTGGCGGACATGCAAAAGTGGGACATGAAATCGTTCGCGATCAGTGACTACAAAGTGACACCCGCTGGTCCGGATACATGTGTGACGACGTACAAGGTGGCAATTGAAGGCACGTACGACGGGAAGGACCAAACCGGAACTTACAACGCCGGTTCTGTGTGGAAGAAAAACAAGGGGCAATGGCAGGCGATCTTTCACACGAACGTGAAACAGGCACCAGCCGGGGGATAGTTTCTCGTTGGCAGTTGGCTGCAGGCATTGGGCTCGCGGATTCCCCTGTTGTGCCGGAATGCGCAGCGGATGTAGTTGTTGATTTCCCATAGCTGAGTCTTATTCTGTTCGAGAAAGAAAATGCGGGGGAGCCGCTTGGCTGAGACGTCGTTGAGACGAACCCTTTGAACCTGATGCGGGTAATGCCGCCGAAGGAAGCGAGGGTCCGATGCCGGACTGGCAATGTCAGCTATGCGTTCTTCTGCGCATGGCTTTATGATTTCAGACAGAATTAACAAAATGGACAAAATAGCTTCGGCAAAATCTGTTGCGGCAGATTCTGTCGATTCTGTTCATTCTGTCGAAAAGCCGCTGCCAAATTCACGCAGGGTTTACGTGGGCGGCAAAATTCATCCCGATATTCGCGTGCCGTTTCGCGAAATCTCGCTGGCGCCGACAAAGTCGATGAGTGGCGAGATCGAAGTGAACGAACCGGTGCGCGTGTATGACACCAGCGGCCCATGGGGCGATCCCGATTTTCACGGCGACGTCACCCAAGGACTTCCGGCACTGCGTGCAAAATGGATCCGCGACCGCGGTGACGTGGAAGAACACGACGGGCGCAAAGTTCAGCCGATTGATGATGGATTTCTTTCCGCCGCCCATGCCGAGCAAAAACCACTCAGAGCAAAGTCCGGCGCTGTCACACAACTCGCTTACGCGCGGGGTGGCATCATTACGCCCGAGATGGAGTTCATCGCAATCAGAGAACAAATGTGGAATGCGGAATGCGGAGTGCGGAATGAAGAACACAGAGTCGCTTCCAAACATTCCGAATTCCGAATTCCGAATTCCGAATTCGCCCGCAACGACCTCGCTCATCAGCACCCCGGAGAGAGTTTCGGCGCCAACATCCATGATGAGATAACACCGGAGTTTGTGCGGGCAGAGGTCGCGCGCGGCCGCGCCATTATTCCTGCGAATATCAATCACCCCGAATCGGAGCCGATGATCATCGGCCGCAATTTTCTGGTTAAAATCAACGCCAACATTGGCAACAGCGCTGTGGCGTCGTCGATCGAGGAAGAAGTCGAGAAGATGCGTTGGGCAACAAGATGGGGCGCCGACACGGTGATGGATCTCAGCACCGGCAAAAACATTCACGCCACGCGTGAATGGATCATTCGCAACAGCCCGGTGCCGATCGGCACCGTGCCGATTTATCAGGCGCTCGAAAAAGTCAGTGGCCGCGCCGAGGAACTGAGTTGGGAAATCTATCGCGATACGTTAATCGAACAGGCTGAGCAAGGTGTAGATTATTTTACTGTCCATGCGGGAGTGCTTTTGCGCTACATCCCGCTCACCGCGCGCCGCGCTACCGGCATCGTCTCGCGCGGCGGTTCGATCATGGCCAAGTGGTGTCTGGCGCATCATCAGGAAAGTTTTCTCTACACACATTGGGACGAAATCTGCGAGATCATGGCCGCGTACGACATCAGCTTTTCTATCGGCGATGGCCTGAGGCCAGGCAGTATTGCTGACGCAAATGACGAGGCCCAATTCGCGGAGCTATACACCCAAGGCGAACTCACGAAGCGCGCATGGGCGCAACACGTGCAGGTGATGAACGAAGGCCCGGGCCACATCCCGATGCACATGATCAAGGAGAACATGGAGAAACAACTGGAGTGGTGCGACGAAGCACCGTTCTACACGCTGGGGCCGCTCACCACCGACATCGCCCCCGGCTACGATCACATCACCAGCGCGATCGGCGCGGCGATGATCGGCTGGTACGGCACGGCGATGCTTTGTTACGTCACGCCGAAAGAACATCTTGGTTTGCCTAACAAGAAAGACGTCAAAGACGGCGTCATCGCCTACAAAATTGCCGCACACGCCGCCGATCTAGCGAAAGGCCATCCCGGCGCGCAGTACCGCGACAACGCCATCAGCAAAGCGCGCTTCGAATTCCGTTGGGAAGATCAATTCAATCTCTCACTCGATCCTGAAACTGCGCGTGAGTTCCATGATGAAACCCTTCCTGCCGAAGGCGCCAAGACCGCGCACTTTTGTTCAATGTGTGGCCCACACTTCTGCAGCATGCGCATCACAGAAGATGTTCGCCGCTACGCTGCCGAAAAAGGATTGAGCGATGAGGCCGCAGTTAAACGTGGATTGGAAGAGAAAGCCGCCGAATTCGCCAAGGCTGGCGATGTTTATCAGAAAGTATGATGCGCATGTCGATGAACACGGCTTTGAGCGGGAGCGGCCGGGTAGATGACATCAAAAGTCACCCGCAGGGCGAGCTTCGCGGGCTGACGAAGCTCGTCAA
>WNGQ01001068.1_pt1 | contig 39822 bp, 33 predicted proteins | sample 5407661 | NCBI WGS metagenome assembly WNGQ01 (sample SAMN13153382, study PRJNA577476) | soil metagenome | isolation source: 60 cm soil or saprolite under Garry oak tree replicate 2 | place: USA:California | collected 2016-06-15 | reverse complement strand
GATGAAGCCCGTGGCGCCCTCGAACCCCGGCCCGCCGAACGACCCGAACGCCTTCTGCGCCCCGTGCGCCAGGAACACCGTCCCCAGCGTCAGACGCAGCAGCAGTAATCCCAGATCCCCTAGCATTGTGGCATCCTCCAGTCAATATTATCTCGATATCGAGATACTCTACTTCTACCAATTTAGGAACACGACGACGCGTTTCTCGGTTCCCGAGGCGAGATGCTACCACCGTTGCCGCCACACGACGTCGCCCTGAAGCTGTGGGTCGTCCTGGCCCGGGCGTTCGACGCCGTGGACCATCACTCGCGCTCGAGCATCGCCCGTTTCGGATTGGGCACGACGGAGTTTGGAGTGCTGGAAGTCCTGTACCACAAGGGTGAGCTGGCGGTGTGCGATGTGCAGCGCCGCATCCTGGTCGAGTCGTCGAGCACTACTTACGTCGTGGACAAGCTCGTGACCCGGGGCCTGGTGCGCCGCCGGCACTCCTCCCACGACCGTCGGGTGGTCCTGGTCGCCCTGACCGCGGCGGGTCGGCGCGTCATCGAGCGAATCTTTCCATTGCACGCCGACGCGATGCGACGTGCCGTCGCCGGCCTCCCGCCAGTCCAGCAGGCCCAGGCCGTGCGCTTGCTCCGCGCCCTCGGCAAGGGAGCGGCCGAATCTAGTGGAACGTCACACCCAACCCGACGTCGAGCACGTTCTGCCGCCAGCCGGTCGCAACGACCCCAAGGGTCGGCCGGTTGACGTCGCCCACGCCGCCCCAGAAGTAGTTCACGACCGGCGTGAGCGACACGTCGCGCCCGAACCGGAGATCGTAGCCAGCGCCGGCCGTGAATCCCCACCCGGTCCCATCCCACGAGGGGTCCGAGTTGACGTGATAGGTGGAGACCCCGAGCCCGCCGGTGACGAAGAAGCCGCTGCGCCGTCGGGGGTACAGGTAGATGGATGCGGTCGCGTTCGTGACCGTTTCCGTGGCGCTGCCGTCGGAATGCGCCCAGCCGTTGATCGCACCGCCAATGAGCAGGTTGCGGCTGGGTGCGCCGCCGAGCTTCAGAAACGCGGTCACGCCGCCCGTGCGCGGCCCGAAGTTGCAGTTGTCGCACGACACGGTCGCCGTCCCGTATCCCAGCCCGAACCCGATCCAGAACCCGTCGCGCCGCTGTGGGTACTGCGCGCGTGCCGCGGAAGCCGCGGCGCACAACCCCGCCAGCAGGACCGCGACGCGCGTTGCTGTGGACATGGGACCTTCCCCGTTCGGTGACGCCCGCGGTTAGGCGACTTCCGTGCCGACCGACCTGAGCATGACTCCGCAGGAGGTTTGTCCCCGGACGGGGTCAAGCGATCAGCGGTGCGGGCAAGTGCGGCAAGGGATGGTCGTTGCGCGGCGGCAGCATGAGACGGTATGACGTGCCAGAAGACCGTGACGGCACGCAACGTGCCGTGACTAACACTCTGCTCGCTGACACGGAATCTGTGCATTCCATGCACTAATTGATTGACGCCATGATCGCCGGGGGCTAGCTTGTCCGTTATGAAACTCATCACCACCATCGTGCGCCCTGAGCGCCTGCCGGAGGTCAAGGCGGCGCTGTTTCGGGCCGGCGTCACCGGGATCACCTTGAGCCGCGTCTCGGGTCACGGGGGCGAGCAGGAAGTCATCGGGCAGTATCGCGGCACCACCGTCGTCATGGAATTCCACGAAAAGGTGAAGATCGAGATGGTCTGCTCCGAGCCGTTCGTGGAGCCGTGCATCAAGGCCATCCTCTCGTCCGCCCGCACGGGCGAAGTCGGGGACGGCAAGATCTTCGTGCAATCCATCGAGCGCGTGATCCGCATCCGCACCGGGGAGTCCGACAACGCGGCGCTCACGGCGGTGAACGCGGAAAAGGTGCAGCGCGCCGCGCTCGAGAGCGCGCAGCACGCCGGTGCCGTGGCCGGTGAGGAGGAAGAATGATCACCGCTCCCATCCTGGCCGACGCCGCCGTCTCGGCGGGGGACACGGCGTGGGTACTCGCCTCGACCGCCCTGGTGATGGTGATGACGGTCGGGCTCGCGTTTTTCTACGGCGGCCTGGTGCGCCCCAAGAACGCGCTCAACACGATGATGATGAGCATGGTCGCATTGGGATTGATCAGCGTGCAATGGGTCCTGGTGGGCTACTCCATCGGGTTCGGGCACGGGACGCCGTGGTGGGGCGGCCTCGCGTGGGCGGGGTTCAGGGGCGTCGGGCTCGACCCGGACCCGGCGTACGCGGCCACGATCCCGCTGCAGGCGCACGCGATGTTCCAAGCGATGTTCGCGATCATCACGCCCGCCCTCATCTCGGGCGCGATCGTGGAGCGCATGCACTTCCGCGCCTATGTCGTGTTCATTCTCCTCTGGGCCACCCTGGTCTACGACCCGCTGGCGCATTGGGTGTGGGGAGCGGGCGGGTGGCTGCAGAAGCTCGGAGCGCTCGACTTCGCCGGCGGCACCGTGGTGCACATCAGCGCCGGCGTCTCGGCCTTGGTGGCGGCGCGCATGCTCGGGCCGCGCAAAGATTTCAAGCGTGCCCCGATCGTGCCGCACAACGTACCGCTCGTGCTCTTGGGCGCCGGGCTCCTGTGGTTCGGCTGGTTCGGCTTCAATGCCGGCTCGGCGCTCGCCGCCAACGGCCTGGCCGCACTGGCATTCACGAACACCAACACGGCGGCCGCCGCGGCGCTCGTCACCTGGGTCTGCCTCGACCTGGCGCGCGGCGGCAAAGCGACCGCCGTCGGCGCGGCGACCGGGCTGGTGGTGGGTCTCGTCGGGATCACACCCGCCGCGGGCTACATCACCGTACCGGCGTCCATCGCGGTCGGCGTGCTGGCGGCGATCGTGAGCTACACCGCGATCCAGATCCGCGCCACCACACGGCTCGACGATTCGCTCGACGTGTTCTCCTGCCACGGTCTCGCCGGAGTGGCCGGGGCGCTGCTGACCGGTGTCTTCGCCACCAAAGTGGCGAACCCCGCCGGGGGCGACGGCTGGCTCGCCGGGAACTTCGCCCAGATGGGCATACAGCTCGTGGCGGTGCTCGCGGCCGTCGCGATCGCCGCGCTGGGCACGGCGCTGATCATGACGTTCGTGAACGTCACGCTCGGGGCGAAGGCGGGCGTGAAGGAGCAGCTCAGCGGGCTCGATTTGAGCGAGCACGGCGAGGAAGCGTACTTCGGGGAGCAAGGTGCCACGCCCGCGCCGGGCCTGTCGCTCGGCGCCGCTGTGATCGTCTCTGGGATACCCGCCAAGGTCGAAGCCGCCTGAAGTCTCACCTGACCCCGGGCGCAAGCCCGGGGTTAGGGGGAGGCGTGGCCGTCAGCCTGATCTGCGGCTTACCAGCGTATTCTCGAGGAACAGGTACTCGATCCCCGTCCCGAGGAACGTGTCGAGCGCCTCGCGCGGCGTGTTGACGATGGGCTGGCCCTTGACGTTGAAGCTCGTGTTCAGCACCATCTGCCTCCCCGTGGTCTTGCCGACGGCCTGCAGCAGGGCGTGAAATTCCGGATTGTCCCGGGCGGCCACCGTCTGCACGCGGGCCGAGCCGTTGACGTGGGTGATGGCGGGCAGGGCATCCCGGAACTCCGGGCGCACGTCCACGGTCATGATCATGAACGGCAGCTCGGTTCCGGGCGCCACCTCGAACCAGCGATCCACCTCCTCGAGCGAGACGGCGGGAGCGAACGGCCGGAACGCCTCCCGCATCTTCACCATGGCGTTGATGCGATCCCGCATCTCGGGGTGGCCGGGGTCGGCGAGGATGCTGCGGTGCCCGAGGGCGCGCGGCCCGAACTCCATGCGGCCGCGGTACCAGGCGACCACCCGTCCCGCCGCAATGAGACGCGCCGCCTCCGTACACGCCTCGGCCAGGGTCGCGAAACGCGCCACCGCGATACGGTCGCCGTACGCGGCGAGCGCCGCGTCGATCGCCTCGGCGCCATAGCCCGGCCCGAGGAAGGGAACCGGGAACCGCTCGTTCCGCGCCTCGCCCAGCTCGGCGGCGCGCCATAACGCCGCGCCCAGGGCGGTGCCGTCGTCACCCGCCGCCGGCTGCACGTAGATGTCATCGAACGTCCCCGAGCAGAGCAGCTTGCCGTTCGCGGTGCAATTCAATGCCACGCCCCCGGCCAGCGCCAGCCGGCGCAAGCCCGTCGTCTCCGCGAACCGCCCGCACAGGTGCAGCATGGCCCGGTCCAGACACGCCTGCAGCCCGGCGGCCACGTCCCGATGCACGTCGCCGATCTCCGCGTAGGGAGGGCGGGGCGGCACCAGCGCCTCGGTGAGGCGGGCGCGCGTTGCGAGGTAGTGCTCGTGCTCCTCCCGCGTCCGGTTGAGCCGCAGCAGGGGGATGCGGATCCCGCCGTCGGGCTCGAGCTCGACCGCTGTTTCGAAGAAGCGGCAGAACCGCTCCGCGTCTCCGTAGGGTGCAAGCCCCATGATCTTGTATTCGTCGGCGTTGAAGTCGAACCCCAGGTGCAGCGTCACGACCGAGTACAGGATGCCGATCGAGTCCGGCGCGCCGATCTGGAATATCCGGTCCAGATGCCCGTCACGCGCGTGATACACGCTCGCGCTCTGGGCCTCGCCCATGCCGTCGATCACAACGACGAGACACTCGTCCCACCCCGAGGTGTAGTACGCACTGGCCGCGTGGGCCGCGTGGTGCGCGACGTGACGCACCCGTTCCGCGGGGAAGCCCGGAACATCCCGCGCCACGAGCGCCAGCAGGGCTTCGCGCGAATAGACGTCGCGATACAGGTCGTGCGACTCGGGGTCCAGCGCGTAGACGCCCCGGTAGGGCGCATAGTCGAAGCCGTGCACCAGCTCGTGCACGTCGTTCATGGCGAGACCGGCCTCCGCCAGGCAGTAAGCGATCGCGCCCTTGGGAAAGTCCCCCGTGTGCTTGCGCCGGCTGATGCGCTCCTCCGCCACCGCCGCCACCACGGTCCCGTCCACGACCAGCGCCGCCGCCGAGTCGTGTCCCTGGGAGATGCGGTACTCACGCTCGTCCAGGTTCGGCGAGTGCGCTCGCTTGAACGGAATCGAGCCCTCGAACCCGCTGATGCCGATGATGTTCAAGGAGGGTCCTTCGGTGACTGTTGGGAGTGAGGAGACGGGAGGGGAGCCGCAAGAACCGTACGCGATCGCCCATGCAGGACTCCACGCGGGCGCTGCGTGGCGTCGACGCCACACGCCCATTCCGGACGCCGGGGCCGGAAAAACAGCCCGCTTCTTGCACACGGTGCGGGCGACTGTCGCAGGCTTCTCACGTCAGTCTGGCGAGGTGGCATGACCGCTCGACTCATCGAGTCCGGATTGAAGGTGTTCGCGACCTGCCCGCCGTCCTACACGGCGTCCCCGCTCCTCTACCGGCGCGAGGTGCTGGACATCGCCCGTTGGAGCGACGCCGCGGGGTGCGAGGGGATCCTTGTTTACACGGACAACGGGCTCGTCGACCCGTGGCTCATCGCCCAGGACATCATCACGCACACGCAGCGACTCTGCCCCCTGGTGGCGGTGCAGCCGGTGTACATGCATCCCTACAGCGTCGCCAAGATGGTCGCCACGCTGGGATTCCTGCACGGGCGGCGCATCTATCTCAACATGGTGGCGGGCGGCTTCAAGAACGATCTGGAGGCGCTGGACGACCGCACGCCTCACGACGAGCGCTACACCCGGCTGGTCGAATACACCGGGCTCATTCTGCAGCTGCTCGGCGGCCCCAAGCCCGTGACGCTGGACGGACGCTACTACCGCGTCACCAACGTGAAGATGACGCCGCCGCTCGATCCCGCCCTCAAGCCGGGGGTGTTCGTCTCCGGCTCTTCGGAGGCGGGGCTGGCGGCGGCCCGGCAGCTCGGTGCTCTGGCTGTCCGCTATCCCAAGCCGGTCGGGGAATACGAGGGGGGGCCGGCGATCGACGCCGCGGCACTCGGCATTCGCATCGGAATCATCGCGCGCGAGGGCGCGGCGGAGGCGTGGGCGGTCGCGCGCGCCCGCTTCCCGGAGGACCGCAAGGGCCAACTCACCCACCAGCTGGCGATGAAGGTCTCCGACTCGGCATGGCACAAGCAGCTGTCGAAGATCGGCGAGACCGCGAAAGGTGAGGACAGCGAGCAACCGTACTGGATGTTGCCGTTCGAGAACTACAAGACGTTCTGTCCGTACCTGGTCGGGAGCTACGAGCGGGTGGCCGACGAGGTGGCGCGCTACGTGGGCGTGGGCTACCGCACGATCATCCTCGACGTGCCGGCCAGCCCGGAAGAGCTGGAGCACATCGGCGTGGTGTGCGAGCGCGCCGCCGCTCGCGTGACGCCGTGAGTCGCCTGCTGCAGCAGTGGGTGGCGGAGCAGGCGAGCCGGCGCCCCGACGCCGGTGCGCTGGTGTTCCAGGACCGCCGGCTCACCTACGGCGAGCTCGAGGCTCGAAGCAACCGGCTGGCGCGCCTCCTCAGGGAGGCGGGGTGCGCGCGGGGGGACCGGGTCTGCCTGTTGAGCCCCAAGTCCCCCGACACGATCGTGGCGATCCTCGCCGTGCTCAAGGCCGACGCGATGTACGTGCCGCTCGACCCCGGGAGCCCCGTGGCCCGCGTCGAAAAGATGATCGCCGCGTGCGACAACCGCTGGATCCTGGCGGGCGGGGCCGTCGGCCCGACGCTCGCGGGCGTGTTCGCCGCGCCCGAGTTCGCGCGCACCCACGCCGTCGGGTGGCTCGACGCCACGCCTCCACCGAGCGGCGTGGAGGCGCGCTTCTCTGCGGGCGACATGGCGAGCTATTCCGCCGAGCCCCCGGCGTGCCGCAATACGGCGGCGGACGGCGCGCACATCCTCTTCACATCGGGATCGACCGGCACGCCCAAGGGCGTCATGATCACCCACGCCAACGTGCGCGCCTTCATCGAGTGGGCGGTGCCCTACTTCGGCACGACGGCGACGGACCGCATCTCGGCTCATCCCCCGCTCCACTTCGACTTGTCCACGTTCGACGTGTTCGGGACGTTCGCGGCGGGCGCGGAGCTGCACCTCGTGCCGCCCGAGCTGAACCTGCTGCCGCACAAGCTCGCGGATCTGATCCGCCGGGCGCAGCTGACGCAATGGTTCTCGGTCCCGTCGGCGCTCAACTACATGGCGAAGTTCGACGTCGTGAAGCAGGGCGACTTCCCCTCGCTCAAGCGCGTGCTATGGTGCGGCGAGGTGTTCCCCACACCGGCGCTGATGTACTGGATGCAGCGAGTGCCGCACGCGTCGTTCACCAACCTGTACGGTCCCACGGAAGCCACCATCGCCAGCGGCTATTACAGGGTCCCAGCCTGCCCCGCGAGCGAGGACGAGGTGATCCCCATCGGCCGCGCCTGCGACGGTGAAGAGCTGCTCGTGCTGGACGAAGCGCTCCGCCCGGTGCCGCCCGGCGAGGTGGGGGAGCTGTACATCCGGGGCGCGGGGCTCAGCCCGGGCTACTGGCGCGATCCCGAAAAGACGCGCGGGGCGTTCCTGCCGTACCCGGGGGCCACGCGGCCCGACGACCGCATCTATCGCACCGGCGACCTGGCCAGCGTCGGGACGGACGGCCTGGTCCGCTTCCTCGGGCGGGCCGACTCACAGGTCAAGACGCGCGGCTACCGGGTGGAGCTGGGCGAGATCGAGACGGCCCTGCACGCGCTGGGAACGTTGCGCGAATGCGCCGTCGTGGGCGTCGCGACTCAGGACTTCGACGGCGTCGCCATCTGCTGTGCGTACGCGCCGCTCGCCGGCGTGTCCGCCGCGCCCGCGTCGCTGCGCGCGGCGGTGGCCCACGCGCTGCCCTCCTACATGCTGCCATCGCGTTGGCTCGCGTTCGACGAGCTGCCCAAGACCAGCAACGGCAAGATCGACCGCCGCCGACTCAAGGAGCTGTTCGCACCGGAGGCGGTGAGCGCGCCATGACCAGGTGACCGATTCCCTGCAGGCCGAGCTGACCGCCTTGTTCACCAAGCGCCTCGGTGTCGAAGTGCCGTCGCCGGACACCGACCTGCTGGCGACCGGGCGCCTCGACTCAGTGGGGTTCGTCGAGCTGCTGGTGCAGCTCGAGAAACGCTTCGGGCTCCGCGTCGAGCTCGACGACGTGGAAGTCGAGAACTTCCGGTCCCTCGCAACGATCGCCGCGTACATCGCCAACCGACGGGGCGCCGGGCACAGTTGAGCCCGGGACCATCGCTGCCCCGCCTCGATGCATCGACGTGAAACGCTCCGACACAGGTTGGTGCGTCCCCCGTGTTGCCGCTCCGCCACACTAACTGCGTCGCGCAAGCGCGTGGCGCACTTACGACGTGTGGGGCAAACGGGCAGCCTGGCCCGAACCGTGCGACGGAGTGCACGGTATGAAGCTGTTGCCCCTCGACAATCCCGAGCTGATCGAGCTCGTCGCGGGTTGGATCGGCCAGGAGGAAAACTACAAGTGGCTGGATTTCGGAAACGGCATCCTCGCCCCCACGGCGGTGTCGCTCAAGGTCATGACGCAACGGGATCTGCACGTGCTGCGCGTGTTCACGCCGGACGAGAGCGACCTGCCGATCGGCGTGGTGGGCCTGTCGAACGTGGATCGCCGTTTCAAAACGGCCGGCTCCCTGTGGGCGGTGCTGGGACGCAAGCGCTACGGCGGCTTCGCCCGGCGCGCGGCGTCGCGCATTCTGACGTACGGTTTCCAGGAACTGGGGCTGGAGGTGATCGGCGCGTGGACCGTGGACATCAACGTGCCGTCCCGTCGCGCGCTGGAGCACCTGAACTTTCGCTTCATCGGACGCCAGCGGCGTTGCCATTGGATCGACGGCAAGCCGTACGACCGGCTGCTGTACGACCTGCTGGCGACGGAGCACGTCCCCGATGACTAAGGGGCAAGACCTCGAGACCCGCATCGCGTGGTTGTTCCTCGAGCGGCTGGAGATCGAGATACCGTCGCCGGACCTCGATCTGTTCGAGGCCGGCGTGGTCGACTCGTTGCTGTTCGTCAAGCTGCTCGCGGCCCTGGAAGAGCAGTTCGGCTTCCGGCTCGCGTTCGACGAGCTCGAGATCGACGACTTCCGCACGCTGCGTGACATCGCGCGCTTCGTGGCGGCAAAGCGCCGACTATTGCTTCCCCGGGTGCCCGCCCCCCGCTCCGATCGGGCCGCTGCTCCCGAGCAGTGAGAAGGCGAGCGTCGTAAACACCAGTCCGCCCGCGCCGGCGCCCGCCAGCAGCGCCGTCCGTCCCTTCGCCAGACGCCGCACGTCGAGCGACGCGACCGCGTCGCGCGGTAGCACGATGGCCTCGCCGGCCCACGGCACGGTGTTGCCCCGCTTCAGCTCGACCGACGCCACGGACACGACGACGCCGCCCGCGCCCCCCTCGCCGGTTCCGAGGTAGCGCCCCCGCACCACGAACACATCGGGCCCGAGGTAGCGCGCCAGATCGGCCGAGCCCGCGTCGGTGAGCGTGGCCGCGACATAGCTGCCCTCGGTGGGACTCGGTGTCGTGAGCGGGTGGTAGTCATAGCATCCCGCCACGACGCACAGCGAGGCCGCCACAACCGACACGCGTCTCATGGAAGAGCGTCGCTGCCTTGGCACGCGTGCACGTCCCCCTTGTTGCGGAACCCGTGCCTTGCGAGCTGGGCGCTCGGATCCGGGATGTTGGTGTTGGTGTTGCGCTCAGCCTGCGGGTAGTACAGCCGCCCCGGGACGTGGCTGAACCCCTGCCCGTTCGAGACCGGGGTGACTGCCGGAATGCAGGTGCGCCGGTAGTCGTTGATGGTCTCGATGTTCTGGAACAGCGCGACGTACTTCTCCATCATCACCGTGTCCCGCAGCGCCGCCGCGCTCAGCCCGCTCGCGACCGCGGGCAGCGGAACCGAGGCGAGCTCGGTGTTGAGATGCACACGCGCGCTGGCGGTGTCGCCCGTCGCGGCGTACGCCTCCGCCAGGATCAGCTCGTTCTCGGCCCAGCTCACGTACGGAATCCGCGCGTCCGCGGCGAACCGGGGCGGCAGACACGCGAAGTTCGAGATCGAGTCGGGGTCGACGATCACGTTGAAGTCGTCGCCGCCGTATCCGCCCAGCGCGTTGAGGCAGAAGTACGCGGCCCGACGCGGGTCGTTCCAGGCGTTCATGTAGTCCACCAGGGTCTTGCCCGCCTCCAGGTCGGTGCCGAATCCCGAGCTCACCTGGAACTGGCTCCACATGTTCCGCTCGGCCGTGACCTTCGTGTGGAACGAGCGGAGGTCGCCCTGGCCCGTCGGATCGTTGATGCCGTTTAGGGCCGCGGCGATGGCGGCGGTATACGCGGGCACACCCAACGACTCCGCCGTGTGCATGTCGTAGCGGGCCTTAAGGGTGTACGCCACTTTGGTCCACTTCGCCTGCAGCGTCGCCACCGATTGGTCGGCGCCGGGGTTGAAGACCAAGTCCCGGCTCCCCGGCCCTGCGCCGACGCCGCTCGCGAGCTCGGCGATCGCTTCGCTCAATGACGTCTGTAGCGAGGCCAGGATGGCGAACCGGTCGTCGAGCGGCGGATTGGTCGCGTTCGTGTCCACCTGAGCATAGGGAATGTCCCCCCACAGGTCCGAGGCCGTGCCGATGGTGAGGGTCTCCCACACCTTCGCGATGCCGAGCCAGGTGGAGTCGCCCGCCGCCCGGGCGAGGTTCTTCACGCGCCGGATGTCCACCAGCCCGCCGCCGCCGTACACCTGGAGCCAGTCGGCGAAGTTCGCGGCGATGTTGGACGTCTCCCCGAACACGTACTGCCCGGCCTGTTGCACGAAACGGCCGTTGGCGGCGCCGCACGCCTGGACCCACTCGCACGTCATCATGGCCGCGGTGGCTTCCTGGAACGTGAACTGGCCGGCCTGCACGCCGACGAACAGCGGCTGGATCGACGCGGCCGTCGGCAGGTTCGGGTTCTCGGAGAGCTTGTTTCCCGTGAGGAACGCGTCACAGCCCGTCGTTCCGAGGAGCAGCCCCAGTGAGACGAGCGCGACATCGATGGTGCGACGCATATGTCGGTCTCCTCGGGTTAGTGGTTGAGGGTGACGGAGAACGCGAACGAGCGCGTCTGCGGGTTGTTGAAGTAGTCGACGCCGCCGGCGCCCAGGCCCGCGGAAATCGCCCCGCCCAGGTTCGTCTCCGGGTCGTAGCCGCTGTAGCTGGTCCACGTGTGCAGGTTACGGCCCGACACCCGCAAGTCGATGCTCGAGAAGCCGAGCGAGCGCTGTACCCACGGCGCGTCCAGCGTGTAGGTGCACGGCTCGTCGATGCCCAGGAACGGGCAGCCGACGACGTCGCGATACCAGTACTCCCCGATCGCCGCGGGGACGCCGGCCCCCGGGCCCACCACGGGCCCGTCGTACCAGCCGCCCTGGCCGAAGATCTTCGTGTTGCCGGTGCATCCGGTTTCCGTGCGCGCCGTGCACACGGCCCGCAGCTCGGTGTCCTTGTGCGTGCCGTAGCTCCACAGCGCCCCCTTGGTGCCGTTCCAGATCTGCCCCCCGTGCCGGATGTCGAGCAGGCCGGAGATCTGCAGCTTGCGGTAGCGGAACGACGAGCGCACGCTGCCGGTCCAGTCGTAGTTCGGGTCCTGCACCAGGCGCGGATCCGGGTCCTGCAGCGGGAAGCCGTTCGGGTCGATGTACAGCGCGCCCCGTGGGTGCCCCTGGCACACGGCGCCGAGGCTGTCGGTGCCGCCTCCCGCGACGTCGACGACGTTCGTGGTGCCGTTGGACACGCCGCACCGCAGGAAGCCGCTCCCCAGATACACGCCGATCGGCTGGCCGACCATCGCGATCTGATTGTTGAAGTCGCCGATCAGGATGAACTGCTCGCCCGCGCCGAGCGACAGCACCTTGTTGCGGTTGCGGGCCCACTGCAGGCCCACGTCCCACCCGTAGTCGCCCCGCTGCAGCGGCCGCATGTTGAGCGACACCTCCCAGCCGCGGTTCTGAATCGAGGCCGCATTCGACCCCTGGGCGAAGTAGCCCGTGGACACGGGGAGCGGCTCCGGCAGAATCACGTCGGTGGACTTCTTGTCGTACCAGGTGATGCTGGCGTCGGCCCGATCCTTGAAGAAGCCGAGATCGAGACCCGCCTCGAATTCCTTGGAGCGCTCGGGCTTGAGGGCCGGGGCCGCCTTCAGCTCGGACCGCGTGACCATGCCGCCCAGCCCGTTCTGGGTCGGCGTGTTGGCCGTGCCCTGCGAGATGCCGGTCGCGAAGAGCGCTTCCGTGAGGGTCTGCGACGTGAAATAGGGCAACGGCTCCTGGCCGGCCTGGCCGTAGGCCACGCGGGCCTTGCCGTACGACAGCCACGCCCGCTCGCCCAGCGCCTTGGTGAATTCCCACGCCGCGCTGCCCTTGGGGAACCAGCTCCGCAGGTTGCTGCGTCCGAACGTCGACGATCCGTCGTTCCGCACCGCCGCCGTCAGATACAGCTGGCTCTTGATGTCGAGCGTGCCCTGTCCGAACCAGGAGGCGTCGTGGATCACCTGCTCCTGGTCGCTCACCGGGTCGCGGCTCACGGTGTTGGACGCCTTGAACGGCTGCGGGGCGACCAGCGTGCGGCCCACGTCGCCGAGCTGGCGTTGGTTGCGCGTATTGAGGTTCTGCCCCAGCGTGACCGTGCCGCCGAGGCCGGGGTTCAGCGTATATGTCGCCGTGGCGGTGAGGTTATGATCGATCGCGTAGTTGACGATCTTGCCCTCGATCACGCGCCCGGCGATGCACGGCGCCGCCGACGTCTGGGCGCAACCCTCGAGTCGCTCGTCGGTCGCATAGTCCGCGCCCAGCGTGTAGTTCACCTTGAGCCAGGGAGTCGCCAGGTACTCCGCGTTCACGTTGCCGTACACCCGGCCCACGTCGGCGGAGCTCTGCGCCTGGAAGATGGTCCACAGCGGATTGTCGAAGGTACGATCATCGAGCAGCGAGGCGTCGGTCGGATGCTGCAGCCGGTACGAGCGCTGCTGCAGGGTGCCGTTGGGCGTGATGACGAAATAGGGATGGTTGTCGAAGTCGGGCGGTGTGCGCAGATCGCCCAGCTGCAGGCCGTTGGTGTTGTTGCCGCGCTGGAGGTACTTGGCGCGGCTGTCGGCGAAGGCCAGATCGCCCCCCAGCCGGAGATTGTCGGCGACGCGATGCGACCCCTTGAAGCGCACCGACGTCCGGGAGAAATAGTCGTTCGGTCCGATGATCACGCCTTGGTCGTAGGTGTTCCCGCCCGAGAGATAGAAGGTGGTGCGGTCGTTGCCTCCCGAAACGGTGAACCCGTTGTCGAGGCTGTGCCCTACCCGGTACAGCTCGTTGGCATGATCGAACACCGCCCCGCCCGCCGGAATCGCCGGACCCCACGAGCGCCCGCAGATGCCGGACCCGGGCTGATCGCAGGTGCCGCCGAGCGACGTGTCGGCGTGGATCCCCCGGCTGCCGAGGCCGTAGCTGGTCTGCAGCGGATAGCTGTGGTTGATGTCGTTGAAGGCGGTGGACGACCGGAAGGTGAAGTGGGTCGGCCCGGAGCGGCCGGACTTCGTGGTGATGAGCACCACGCCCGCCGCCGCGCGCGCGCCGTAGATCGCGCTCGCCGCCGGGCCCTTCAGGATCTCCACCGACTCGATGTCGTTGGGGTTGATGTCCGCCGCCCGGTTGGTCGCCACCGTGCCTTCGGTCTGCCCGGCTTGCGCGAGCGTACCGCCGGCGTCATCCGGTCCGTTGAAGTTGGACGTCGAGAAGGTCGAGTTGTCGATCGGGACGCCGTCCACGACGAACAGCGGCTGGTTGGAGCCGAGGATCGAGCTGGTGCCCCGGATGTTGATGTAGGAGCCGGCGCCCGGATCCCCCGATTGCTGCACCACCGTCACGTTGGGCGCCTTGGCGGCGAGCGCCTGCACCATGTTCGCCTCGCCGGCTTTTTGAATCGCGTCGGACGAGACGTTGTTGCGGACATTGCCGAGCTTTTCGGTCTCGGTGGCGGTGCCGGCCCCGGTGACCACCACTTCGCCCAGCTGCAGCGGATTGGCGGCGAGCACAAAGTCGTGTGACACGCCCCCGGCGGCGAGCGCAACCTGGGCGCTCTGCGACTTGTATCCCAGGCGCCGCGCCAAGAGCGTGACGGTCTGCCCCGATACCCGCGCCCCCGGCACTACGAGCGTGTAGGAGCCGTCGTCCTTGCTCAGGGCGCCGAGCCCGAGCGTCGGGAGCGCGACCTCGACCTGCCCCAACGGGAGTCCCCCGTCGCTCGTGACCTTGCCCGTGATGGTGACGGGCTCCTGGGCGTACGCGCGGACCGCGACCAGACTCGCGATGGCGGTCGCGGCCAACCAGCCTCGAACGAACAAGCGCATGATGGTTCCTCCTGCAGTGACGGGATGGGAGGGACTCCTCGACTCCCGCCACGCTACGGACCCCGGCGCCGGGGGGCGACGAATATGCGACGAGCCGCGATTTCCGCACGACGGGCGTCCGCCGTCGCAGCGACGAAATCCGGTCCCGAAAAACCAAACCCGTCGCTCGCGCGCCGGGTTGGCCGGTCGGGGGAGTTGCCGTCAGACTCCGCGCGCGACCCGAACTCCACGCTCTCGTCGGTGAGCGCGGGACCAGCTTAGCCCCCGTCGCGCCGCCCGCAAACGGCCGTGCGACGAGTGGCGCGCCGCGCGCGCCAAGACGCTAGATGGCGCGGCCGAGTCGCCGCTCGAGATTCTCGCGGTAGCCGCGCGACAGCTTGAGCGTGGTGCCGCCGTGCAGCACGACCACGTACTCGCCGCGGAAGAACGGCTGCAGCTCCTTGATCTTCTCGAGGTTCACGATGGTCGAGCGGTGAATGCGCACGAACCGCGCCGGGTCGAGCTGGCCTTCGAGGTTCTTCATGGTCTCGCGCAACAGGTGCCAGCTGTTCCCCACGTGAACGCGCACGTAGTCTCCCTCCGCATCGATCCAGTCGATCTCCGCCGCCCGCAGCAGGGTGACGGTCCCGCTGGCCTTGACCAGCAGGCGATCGAGGTAGCGCGGCCGGCCGCGCCGAGGGCCCGAGTCGGGGCCGTACTGCTCGAGCAGCGCCTCGAGCTTGCCGGACAGCTCGCCCATGCGGCCCTGCCGCACCTGCCGCTTGGCGCGGTCGAGCGACTCGCGGAACCGCTCGTCGGTGAACGGCTTGAGGAGATAGTCGATCGCGTGCACGTCGAAGGCGCGCAGCGCGTACTGGTCATAGGCGGTCACGAACACGAGCGCGGGGGCCTGCTCCAGATCCACCTCGCGCAGCACCCCGAACCCGTCCAGCTCGGGCATCTGCACGTCCAGGAACACGAGGTCGGGCGCGCCGGCGCGGATCGCCGCCGCGGCCGTGCGGCCGTCCGCGCACTCGCCCGCGATCACGATCTCGGGATCCGCGGCGAGCAGGTGCCGCATCCCTTCGCGCGCCGCGGGCTCGTCGTCGACGATCAGCGTGCGGATCGGCTGCATCGCCCTCAGGCCCCCCGCTCCCACTCCGCGGCCGCGAGCCGAAACGGCACGACGACCCGTGCCACCGTGCCGCCGTCGTCCGCGCCCACCACCTCGACGGAGGCCGCGTCGCCGTACAGCTGCCACAGCCGCTCGCTCGTGTTCGCGAGGCCCACGCCGCGGCTGTCGCGGCTCATCCCACCGGAGACCAGTCCGGAGCCGTCGTCCCGCACCGTGAGGTGGAGGCTGCCGGCAATGCGCCGGGCGGAGATCAGCAGCCGGCCCGTGGTGGCGCGGGGCGCGATGCCGTGGCGGATCGCGTTCTCGACCAGCGGCTGAAGGATGAGGTACGGGACCCGCGCGTCGAGCGTATCGGGTTCCGCGTCCACCACCGCCTTGAGGCGATCGCGGAACCGCACCTGCTCCACGTCCAGGTAGCTGCGCAGGAACTCGAGCTCCTGCTTGAGCGACACCTCCTGGGTGCCGGCGCCGTCCAGCACGCGCCGCAGCAGGTCGCCCAGCCCCGCCACGACCTGGACGGCGAGCGCGTCCTGACCGGTGCGCACCAGCTGACCGATGGTATGCAGCGCATTAAAGAGGAAGTGCGGCTGCAGCTGCGTCTTCAGCGCCTGGAGTCGCGCCTCGGCGAGCTGCGCTTCCAGCTGCGAGGCGCGCAGCTCGCGCTCCCGCAGCCGGCGATAGTGCGTGACGCCGTAGTCCGCGGCGACGATCGCCCAGTAGAGCCAGCAATCGGACGGGTACCACCAGATGGACCACCGCAGCGCGGACCCGAGGATCGGCCCGTCGTCCGGCATCGGACCGCGCACCCAGTGCCCGTTCACTGTCACCACCAGCACTTCCAGGAACACGGCGACGGCGCTGGCGACCAGGTGCACGGCTACGCCGCGCGGCCAATGCGGACCCTCGAACGGCGGCAAGCGTCGCGCCAGCCAGATGGCCGCGGGAGTGAACACGGCCCACACCAGCGCGCCGGGCATATTGAGCCGCAGCGCGGTCAGGAACGGCGTGGGCCTGGTCCCGAGGCTCGTGTACCACGTCACCTGCGTCGCGAGGAGCAGTCCCCAGGCGGTCCAGATCGCCAAGACGAACCACCAGCGCGGATACGGCGCGGTGGTGAGGGGCGCGCGCGATGCCATCGGTGGAGTATACGGGGGACCGGGGGCGCCGGGCCAAGGGGCTGGATCACGCTGCGACGAAACGCCGCCGGGGAACGATGAAACCGCTCCCCAGGACGACGAACGCGTCACGGCGTCGGAGCGGTTCCCTCTTTGAGCAGCGTGGCGACCAGCCCCAGCAGCTCGGCCGCTTCGAACGGCTTCGTGATGAACCGGTCGGCGCCGAGCGAGGTGGCATGTCCGGCGACGTCGAGCGCTCCGGCGCTCTTGGTGCCGGACATGGCGAGAATTTTCACGCCCGGCCATTCGCGCCGCAGCCGCCCGATGGTTTGTAACCCGCCCTGCCCCGGCATGAAGATGTCGACGATCACGAGGTCGGCGGCGTGCCGCTGGTACGCACGGACGCCCGAGTCGCCGTCGGGCGCCTGGCGCACGTCGTGACCGGCGTGCTCGAGATGCTTGGTGAGCGCCTGCCGCAGCGTGACGTCGTCGTCGATGATCAGGACTCGGGCCATGTTGTATCCACGCGTCAGGCGAATCTTACGGGATACGTCTGTATTGCGACAGCGGTGACACAGGTGTTGCCGCTCGGCCGCACTCGCCGAAGGCCGTTTCAGGGTTCGAGGACGGTGCGGCGATTGCAGTCGTCACCGCGCGTCAATGAAGAGCTTCGCCGTTCTGGCGCTCATGGCCGTGATTGCGGGCTGCCGCCTCGACACGTTCTTCCGTGGGTCGGGGGGTGGGGCTCCGCCCGTCGCCGGCCCGCCCGCCAGTCTGGGTTTCGCTGATCAGCCGCAGACGACGCACGCCCGAAAATCACTGCCGCCGGTCCGGGTCGTCGTGCGCGACGATCAGGGCAACGTCGTCTCCGGCTTCGGCGGCCTCGTCTCGCTCACGCTCGACTCGAGCGCCGGCGGGGGCGGGGGGGTCTCGCTCGGCGACACCACGACCGTGGCGGCGGCGAACGGCGTCGCGACTTTCCGCCATCTCCGGATCGACAAGGCTGGGACGGGCTACCGGCTCGTCGCGTCCGCGCCCGGGACTGCGCTCCCCCCGGCACGGAGCCAGGCGTTCGCCATCCTCGCGCCCTTGACGGGGAACATCACGGTGACGACGACGACCTCGGGCGCCGATGTCCCGGGGGGCTATAGCGTGACGCTGGACGACACCATCTCCCAGCCGATGGGGATCAACGCGATCGTGACGTTCATCGGCGTGGCCGCGGGCAGCCACATGGTGTCGCTGGGCGGCGTCGCACCGAGCTGCACCGTCGGCGGGGCGAATCCACAGCCCGTGAGCGTGTCCGGTGGCGAGACCGCGCAGGCGAGCTTCGCGATCAGCTGCGCGGCGCCACCCCCTGCGACCGGTAGCCTGACGGTCACGACGACGACGACCGGGTCGAACCTGCCCGCCGGGTACACCCTGACTCTGGACACCGGGCAATCCGGCACCATCGGCGCCAACGACAGCGTCACCGCGACCGGGATCGCCGCCGGCGACCACGCGGTGACGCTCTCCGGCTTGCCGGGCAACTGCAGCCTCGCGAGCCCCAACCCCCAGGCCTTCACGATAGCGGCCGGGACTACGACCCAAGTCGGCTTTACGATCAGCTGCACTGCGGTAGGGCCGTAGCGTGACAACCCGACTCCGGTACCTCGGGCCGCTGGCTCTGTGTGCCGTCCTCACGGTCACAGTACCTCGCAACGCGGTCGCCCAAGTCGGGGCAACGACCGACATCATCGTCGGCACGGTAATCGGGCCCGACAGCCAGCCGGTCGCCGGCGCTACCGTCGAGGTGACGTCGCGCGAGACGGGAGGCTCGCGCCAGGTCGCGACCGACGCCCGCGGGCGCTTCACCCTGCTGTTTCCGGACGGCGGCGGGCGCTACGAGCTGGTGGTGCACTACATCGGCATGGCGCCCGCGCACGTGAGCGTTGGCCGCCAGGCGGACGAAGACCGCATCGTCGCGAACGTACAGATGGGCGGCGCCGCCGTCTCCCTCGAAGCCGTCAGCGTCACGGCACGACGCAGCGGGCGCGGCGCAAGCGTGGGGAGAGGCGCCACCGGCGAGGCCTTGGGCAGGGACGAAGTCGCGCGGCTCCCCGCCGACGCGTCGGACCTAAACACCGTGGCTACGCTCGCCCCGGGCGTGCTCGCGATCGGGGGCGGTGATACCAGCACCGCCAGTTTCTCCGTCGCGGGCCAGAGGCCCACGGCCAACAACGTCACGCTCGACGGCATGTCGCTCGGCTCGGGCGAAGTCCCCCAGGACGCCGTGCGCGCGATCCGCGTGGTGACGAACAACTACGACGTGGCGCGCGGCCAGTTTTCCGGCGGCCTCGTCGCGTCCACCACGCGCAGCGGCACCAACACGCCGCAGGGGTCGTTCACCGTGACGCTGCGGGACCGCACTGCCGCCTGGGGCGACGCCACCGCCACGCCGTTCGGTCAAGGGATGAGCCAGACGCAGATCGGTGGCGGGATGGGCGGGCCGATCGTCCGCAACCGGATGTTCGTGTTCGCCGCCCTCCAGGGACGCTGGCGCGCCCAGGCCCTGCCCTCGCTCACCAGCGCCGACGCCGCGACCCTCGATCGCCTGGGCGTGAGTCCCGATTCGGCGTCACGGTTCCGCGCTCTCGCCGGCGCCACCGGCATGCCCGCCGTCCTGCCCGGCGCCGACGACCGCGCCGGCTACAACACGCTCGGGCTGCTGCGCCTCGACTGGCAGGTATCGCCCGTGCACACCGTCACCCTGCGCCTCGACGGGCACTGGATCTCGCAGGAGCCCACCCACGTGAGCACGCTCGCTCTGCCCGCGACCGGCGCCCAGCGCTCGGAGCGGAGCGGCGGTATCATGGCGTCGCTCACGTCGTACCTCGGCGCGAACTTCATCAACGAGGCCCGCGGATACGTGGCGGCCCTTCACAAGGACGTGAGCCCCCTGCTCGCACTGCCCACGGCGAAGGTCGATGTCGCGTCTCCCCTGGGCGACGGCGGCCAGGACGTCGCGACCCTCACCTTCGGCGGCAACAGCGCCGCGCCGCAGCGCACCGACGACCGGACCATCGAGCTCACCGACGAGCTCTCCTGGCTGTCGGGCGACACGAAGCACCGCGTCAAGCTCGGCAGCTACCTGAACCGTATCAGGGGCCACGACGACCAGATCCCGAACCAGCTCGGCACATACACCTTCCCCTCGCTCGCGGCGCTCGCCGCCGACAGCCCATCCACGTTCACCCGTACCCTCGCCCCCCAGGACGTGGACGGGACGGCCTGGAACGCCGCGGTGTACGCCGGCGACACCTGGCATGCGGCTCGCGGTCTGCACGTCATGTACGGTGTCCGGATCGAGACCGCCGGATTCGACGGCGCGCCCCCGGCAAACGGGGCGGTGGACTCGCTGTTCGGCGTACGGGTCGATCGGCTGCCACGCGAGCGGCACTTCTCGCCGCGCATCGGCTTCACGTGGGGATTGGGGAGCGGGGAGGGAGAGACCCGGCACACGACGTACGTGCGTGGCGGTGTCGGTGACTTCCGTAGCCCCGCGCCCGAGGGCCTCTACAGCACGGCGCTCAAGGCGCCCGGAACGATCACCGCCGAGACGCAGCTCGCGTGCGTGGGTGCGGCCGTCCCGACGCCCGACTGGGCGGCCTACGAGGCGAGCCAGGCCGCCATCCCGGCGCGCTGCGCCGACTCGACGAATGGTGCCTCCGCCGCCGCCCGGCCCGACGTTACCACGTTCGATCCCCGGTTCACGGCGCCCCACACCTGGCGGGCGTCGCTCGGCATGATGCGTCGCCTCGGCGACTTCTCGTTGACGGTGGACGCGGGCTATGCGCGCGGCAAGAGCCAATACGGATTCCGCGACCTGAACCTGGTGGGGGCGCCGGGCTTCACGCTCTCGAACGAAGCTGATCGTCCCGTCTACGTCCCCGCGGACTCGATCGTCCCGTCCACCGGAGCGGTGAGCCTCACGGCGTCACGCGTGCATCCCGAATTCGGGCGCGTCATGGTGATTCGCTCCGACTTGGAATCCGACACCAAGCAGCTCACCGTAGCGCTCGCGGGCAGTACGAAGCGGGGGGCGACGGTGCGCGTGTCGTACACGCTCACGCGCTCCATGGATCAGTCGTCGTTCGCGTGCTGCTCCACGACGCAGGGGTTCGCGGCCCCCACCACCGCCGCCGATCCCAATGTGGCCGAGTGGGCGACGAGCGACCTGGAGCGGCGCCATGCCGTGCTGACGACGCTGAGCTATCCGCTGAGCGACGCGCTGGAGATCGGTATGATCGGGCGGCTGATGTCGGGAGCGCCGTTCACCCCGCTGGTCGGATCCGATGTGAACGGCGACGGCGCGCGCAACGACCGCGCCTTTCTGTTCGACCCGGCGACGGCGAGCGACTCGGGCGTCGCGAACGGCATGCGGGCCCTGCTCGCGAGCGCGTCGTCAGGGGTGCGGGGCTGCCTCGAGCGCCAGCTGGGCCGGGTGGCCGGGCGCAACTCGTGCGCGGGCCCGTGGCAACCGTCGCTCGACCTTCAGATCAACTGGCACCCTGCCTGGTTCGGCGCCGACCGCCGGCTCACCGTGTCGCTGCTGACGGTGAACCTGCTCGGCGGGCTCGACGAGTGGTGGCACGGCGCGGCCCACCGCCTCGGCTGGGGATACGCCACGTCGGCGGACGCCGTGCTGTTGTACGTGCGCGGTTTCGACCCGGCGACCCGAGCGTTCCGCTACACCGTGAACGGCCGGTTCGGCTCGGTCGCGAGCGCCGGCGGCGGGGTGATCGTGCCGTTTCAGATCGCCTTACAGGGGCGGCTCACCTTGGGGACGGGTACACGATAAACGGTCATCGCCCGCCGGTCGCCTTGTACAACGCGGCGTAGGCCGTGGCCGCGTCGATCCGCCCCTGCGCCAGCCGATCCTGCGCCTCGAGCTGCGTTCGCTCCGCGTCCAGCACTTGAAGAAAGTCCGTGACTCCTTCGCGGAACCGCATGCGCGCCAGCTCGGCGGCGCGCTCGCTCGCGGCGCTCGCCTCCTGGAGACGTTCCACCTGGAGTCGCGCTGCGCGGTACCGGGCGAGGCTCGTCTCCATGTCCTCGAGCGCCGCGAGGACGACGCGACCGTACTGCGCGCGGGCGGCGTCCTCCCGCGCCTGCGCCGCGTCGACCTCGGCCTTCACCCGCCCCAGGTTGAGACCCGGCCAGGTGAGCACCGGCCCGACCACGTAGCGCAGCGTGCCCTGGTTGCCCACCGTGTTGAATTCAGGCGCCGCGTAGCCGGCGCTCGCCCCGATGGTGAGCCGCGGCAAGTAGCTCGCCTTGGCTGCTCCCACCAGCGCTCCCTGGGCGGCGGCGAACCGCTCGGCCGAGGCCACGTCGGGCCGAGAGCGGACCACCGCGTCGGGCGTCCCGATGGAGGTCACCTCCGGCAGCGAGGGCAGCGGCGCGGTCTGCGCGAGCTCGTGCGCAACCTCGGTGGGTGAGCGACCCACCAGCGTTCCGATGCGGTATTGGGCCGCCGCGACCTGAGCCTCGCGGGCGGGTATCGAGGCCAGCGTGGAGCTGAGCTGGGCCTGCGCCCGCTCGGTATCGAAGGCGCTGCCGCGACCCGCGTCGAGACGCTGCTTCGTCAAGTCGAAGGTGTGCCGCTGGTTCTCGGCGTTGCGGCGGGCGACCTCGAGCTGCTCCTGCGCTCCGCGCAGCTCGAAGTAGGCGCGCGCCAGCTCCGCCGTCAGCGTGACCTGTACGTCGCGCAAATCCTCCTCCGCCGCGCCTACCAGCGCCCCCCGCGCCTGGACGGTATGGCGGATTCCGCCGAACAGATCCAAATCCCACGATGCGTCGACGCCGGCGTTCCAGACGCTCTGGTCCGGAAAGACGCCCGATGCGCCGGGGAAGCTCGCGCTCGACAGTCGTTGCCGGGCGTAGCCGGCGGACAGCGTGGTGGACGGCGTCAGGTCGAGCGCGCTGCGGACCCGATCCGAGCGCGCCGCGCTGACGCGGGCCTGTGCCGACCGCACGTCCAAGTTGCCGCGCGCCACCTCGCCGACCAGGCGCGACAGGGTGGTGTCGCCCAGCTGGTTCCAGTAGTCGGGCGACACGGCAGGCCCGTCCTGGGTTCCCCCTCTCCCGGAGGGAGAGGGGGACAGGGAGTGAGGACTCTCGGAAGACGGGCCTGGGGACTCGGGACCAGGGTTTCGGGCTTCCCGAAACGACGCCGGGGGCTGCACCGCGGGTGAGCGGTAGCTGGGGGCCGAGGCGCATCCGTAGAGCGCAAGGAACCCCAGGAGAATTGCGCTACGCATGAGCCGCTTCCTCCACCAGAGCAGGTTCGAGAACGAGACCTTCACTCTCCGCTTCCGTTTCGGGACGGTGCTCGGCCGCGATGAGCGAGTAGAACACCGGCACGACGAACAGCGTGAACAGCGTCCCCACCGTCATGCCCGCCACCAGCACCGTCCCGATGCTGTTGCGCGCCGCCGACCCCGGACCCGTCGCGAACACGAGCGGCAGGTGTCCGAAGACCGTGGCGGCCGACGTCATGAGGACGGGCCGGAGCCGGGTGAGCGACGCTTCCCGCAACGCGACGAGCTTCGCCACGCCCTGCGCCTGGAGCGTATTGGCGAACTGCACGATCAGTATGCCGTTCTTTGCGATCAGTCCCACGAGCGTGATCAGCCCCACCTGCGAGTAGATGTTGATCGTGGTGAGATCGAGATAGCTGAACACCAGCGCCCCGGAGATGGCGAGCGGCACCGAGCCCAGCAGCACGATCAGCGGGTCGCGGAAGCTCTTGAACTGTGCCGCGAGCACCAGGTAGATGAGAATCACGGCGAAGCCGAGGGTCACGGTGAGCGCCGCCCCTTCGAGCCGGATCTGCCGCGACTCGCCGGCGTAGTCGAGTCCCACGCCAGGTCCAGCCGCGGCCGCGGCCGCGTTTTCCAGCACGCGTAGCCCTTCTTCTTTGGTGACGCCGGGCTTGACGCCGCCGAAGATCCTGACCGCGTTGCGCTGCTGGAAGCGATTCAGGGTGCGCGGCGCCGTGCTCGACTCGATGTGCGTGAAGGTCGACACGGGCACCAGGCGTCCACTCGGCGTCTTGATCTTGAGATCGAGCAGCGGTCCCACCGTCGTCCGGCGTTCATCGCCGATCTGGGGGATGACCTTGTAGCTGCGGTCGTAATAGTTGAACCGGTTGACGTATGCGCCGCCCAAGAGCGTACCCAGCTCGCGGCCCACGCTGGCCAGGTCGAGCCCCAGGTCGGCCACCTGGTCGCGGTCGATCACGACCCGCGCCTCGGGCAGATCGATCTTGAGATCTGTGTCGACGTACAGGAACTTGCCGCTCTGCCAGCCGGCGCCCACCACCGCTCCGACCGTCTGGAGCATCTGTTCGGGTGGCACGTCGCTCGCCAGGATCAGCTCGACGTCGTACTGGCCGGGGGAAGGCAGCGGCGGGTCGAGGCGGGGGAACACCTGCAGTCCCGGCACCTGCGACACCGCGCCGTACACTTGGCCGTACATCTGCTCGGTGGTCCGCTTTCGCTCCTTGAAGCTCTTGGCGACCATCCCGCCAAACCCGCCCCAGTTGGCCGTGATCGACCACATGAATTTCGCCTCGGGGAAGGACGTGACCGCCTTGACCACCTGCAGCGAGGCCTTGTTGGTGGCTTCCAGCGACGCGTCGGGCGAGGCCTGCATGAACAGGCTGATGTGGCTCTGGTCTTCGATCGGGGCGAGCTCGCGCCGCGAGTTCTGGTACAGCGGCACCGCCGCCAGCATGATGAGCACGGCGGCCGCGACGATCGCCCAGCGCATCGCCAAGGCGCCGTCGAGCAGCCGCTCGTACCGCCCGCGCACCGCTTCGAAGCCACGGTGCACGAGCTTCGAGAGCCGTCCCTCCCGGCCCTTCTCGTTCACGAAGCGTGAGCTCATCACCGGAGACAGGGTGACCGCCACGAGCCCCGAGACCACCACCGCCGCGGCGAGCGTGATCGCGAACTCGAGGAACAGGGAGCCGGTCAGCCCGCCCTGGAATCCGATCGGCGTGTAGACGGCGGCCAGTGTGATCGTCATCGCGATGATGGGCCCGACCAGCTCGCGGGCGCCGACCAGCGCCGCCTGGATCCGCGTCTTGCCCGCACGGACGTGCCGCTCGACGTTTTCGACCACCACGATCGCATCGTCCACGACCAACCCCACCGACAGCACGATCGCGAGGATGGTGAGCAGGTTGAGGCTGAACCCGAAGGCGTACATGACGATCGCCGCGCCAATCAGCGACACCGGCATCGCCACCAGTGGTACGAGCGCCGTCCGGATCGAGCCCATGAACAGGAACACCACGAGGCCCACGATGATGATGGTCTCGACCAGCGTCTTGGAGATCTCGTGCAGCGCGTCCGTCATGAAGACCGTGGCGTCGTACGCGAGCTGCATGTCGATGTCCTGCGGCAGGGTGGTCCGGATCCGGGCCATCTCGGCGTGGAGCCGGTTGGCCACCTCGATCTCATTGCTCCCGACGATCGGCCAGACGCCGAGGTAGACCGCCTCCTTGTCGCTGAACTTGGTGATGTAGTTGGCCTCCTCGGCGCCCAGCTCCACCCGGGCCACGTCGGACAGCCGTACGATCGCCCCGTTGCGCTCAGCCACCACGAGATTCTTGAACTCCTCCGGCGTGCGCAGGTCGGTGTTGGCGAGGAGGTTGACCTGCACCAGATCGCCCTTGGTCTGTCCCACCGCGGCGGGGTAGTTGTTGCGCTGCAGCGCCGCGTGCACGTCGCCGGGGGACAAGTTGAGGGCGGCCAGGCGGTCGGGATCGATCCAGATCCGCATGGCGATGGGCCGCCCACCGACGACGTCCACCCGCTGCACCCCCGCCAGCGTCGAGAGCTGGGGCTGCATGTTGCGCGTGAGCCAGTCCGTGAGCTGCGGAATATCCCGGGCGGAAGACGTGAAGCTCAGATAAAACGACGCATACGGCCGGTCCGCCCGCTGCACTTCGACGACCGGTGGCTCGGCCTCGGCGGGCAGCTCGGAGCGTACCTGCTGCAGCCGGGCCGTGACCTCCGCCAGGGCCGCCGTGCTGTTGTGGTTCAGCTTCAGGTGCACCGTGATCGTGCTGACGCCGGCGCGGCTGGTGGATTCGACGTAATCGACGCCCGAGATGGCCGACACGGCGTGCTCGATCGGCGTCGTGAGAAAGCCGCGGACGGTTTCGGCGCCGGCGCCGTAGTACACCGTCGTGATCAGCACCGAGGAGCTCTCGATCTTGGGATACTGCTGCACCGGCAGCGTCGTGAGCGCCCGCCAGCCCACGAGCACGATCACCAGGTTGACGACCGCCGCGAGGACCGGATGCTTGATGAACGTATCGGTAAAAGAGCGCATGAGCGGTTTCCGATTAGCGTGTGGAGTCGCCCGCGACCAGCACAGCTTCGCGCAGCTTGAAGGACCCCGACGTGGCCACCTGCTGGCCGGGGGTGAGACCACTCAGAATCACGACCTCATCCTCGAGCACCGGCCCGCTCTGCACCGCCTGCACGTGCGCACGGGTCCGCCCGCTCGAGTCGGCCACGACCAGGAACACGTGGTCGCCGCCGGGCCCCTTGCGCAGCGCGCTCACCGGAATCGCGACGACCGTGGTCGCTGGTCCGACCGGGACCTCGACCCGCACCGAGGCGCCGGGCGCCGGCGCGTGGCTCTGGAGCCGGGCCCGCACCACGGCGTTTCGGGTCGTGGGATCGATCCGCGCATCCACGGCGACGATCTGCGCCACCAGCGGGCGAGGGTCCTCGGCCGCGTACACGGTCACTGGCTCGCCTTGATGCAGCTCGGCCGCCACTGCCTGAGCGACCGTGAAGTCCACGTTGGCGGCGGCATCGACGCCCTGGAGAGTGGTGAGCTCGGTGCCTTCGTTCAGGTACTGCCCGGGATGCACATCGGAGATCCCCACGCGCGCGCGGAACGGGGCGCGGATCGTCTTCTTGGCGATGATGGCCCGGGTGCGCGCGAGCTGCGCCAGCGCGACGTCGCGCGCCGCGCGGCCCTGGTCCACCTCTTCCTGGGATGTGGCTTGCGCCTCCCGCAGGACCTCCAGGCGCGCCAGGCTCGTCGCCGCCAGGTCGGCCTGGGCCTGCTCGGCCTGAAGCTCCGCTTCCTCCACGGAGACATCGAGGGCGACGAGCACGGCGCCGGTTTCGACGATTTGCCCGGGCGCGAGCGACACCTGGCGGACGGTACCCGCCAGCTCATTGCGCAGGGTGATCGAGTTGAGAGCCAGAATGGTGCCGACCGACGTCGTCGTCGGGCGATACTGGCGCTGTTTGGCGACCGCCAGGGTGACCGATTCGATCGGCTCGGGCTGGCGCGCCCCCGCCGCATCGGCCTTGCGAACCGAGGCGTGTTTCCACGCCACTAGGCTGCCTGCGGTGAGGGCGAGCGTTCCCAACAGCACCGCCGATCCCGTCCAGCCACGATTCTTCATCAGGAGGCTACTGCGCATACGTGTGATCTCCTTCTCTGTGGCAAAGGTGAGGCATGGTCCCCGGCTATTAGACGTTTGGGACAGCCTCGAACAGACATGGCTTGGCCCGACAGCCTATAGTGCAGTAATGAACCATCATGCCGATCGGTTCCCCCGGCTGTGTAACAAGACCGAGACGCTCCCCGCCGGAGGCGAGGTGGATCTCAGGGGCTCAGGGTGGGGGACTCACACAGCGGAGGGCGGCCGTGATCAGGCAGGTGTTCGACGACGTCCTGTTGATACGGGCACTGCTGAATGAGAGGCGCCGGTCGGAATCGAACCGACGAATAGAGGTTTTGCAGACCTCTGCCTTACCACTTGGCTACGGCGCCAGGTTATGCAGGGCTTGAACTTACCTGATCAGGGGCCACCGGTGAACCCTCGGACTGTGCCGCAACTGTGCGATTGTACCGCTTCGCCACCGCCGCAGCGAGATCAGCGTCGTTGACGATGTTGTAGCGATCGAACGTGGCCCGCGTCTTCCACCCGCACGGCGCCATGATCGTACCCTCGTCCACCCCTGCTGTACAGATCCGGGGTTCTTGAAGGGGATCGCTGCGATCAAGGCTTGGCGGACCTGACATTTGTCACGCACAAGTGACCACATAGCGCTCTACGGCAGTTGCCCCTCCGACGCGAGAATACTTGAGCAGACCACATGCCCCATACCCACCAGCGAGGAGGATACGACTATGCCGAACGTCAGCCCGTTTCTCTGGTTCGACACGCAAGCTGAACAAGCTGCGACGTTCTACGTCTCCGTTTTCAAGAACTCGAAGGTTACGCGGACCTCGCGCTATGGCGAGGCCGGCCCGCGCCCGAAGGGCACGGTGATGAACGTGGAATTCGAACTCGACGGGAAGCCGTTCACGGCGGTGAACGGCGGACCACAATTCACGTTCAATGAAGCGATCTCCTTCGTCGTCAATTGCACGAACCAGACAGAAGTCGACGACTACTGGGCGAAGCTGTCAGACGGCGGAGAGCAGGGACCCTGCGGCTGGCTCAAGGACAAGTTCGGGCTATCGTGGCAAGTCATTCCGACCAACCTGAGCGCGATGCTCGGTGATCCCGATCAGAAGCGATCAGGGAACGTGATGCGAGCGTTTCAAAGGATGAAGAAGATCGACATCGCGGCCTTGCAGCAAGCGTACGCACTCTGAAACCCCCTTGAAACCGACACGGGAGGCAACATGACGATGTCAGCGATCCACGTGGTCCGGCCCACACGCAACGTGCCGCGCAGCGTCGGCGCGGTCTTTGCCGGTTTTGTCACGGTCGCCCTGTTGGCCAGCGCGACCGATCAGGTCCTGCACGTGCTCAACGTCTATCCGCCCTGGGGCCAGCCGGTGTGGAGCCCCGGGCTCAACGCACTTGCCCTCGGGTACCGCATCGGGTATACCATCCTCGGCGGGTACATCACCGCGCGGCTGGCACCCCGCGCGCCCGTAGGGCACGCTGTGGTACTCGGCCTCATCGGGTTCGTCACCGGCAGCGCGGCCGCGTTCGTGACGATCACACGCTACGATCTCGGCCCGGATTGGTATCCGATCCTGCTCGCGCTCTCGGGGCTGCCGTGCTCCTGGCTTGGCGGGCGGCTGTTTCGCAACAGCCGGTTGGCCCCGTAAACGGCTCGCGGTCGCACACCATTGCGACGACGTCGACGCGGCGGCCAGTTCGCAGTCTGGCCGCCGTGGTCGCAGGCTTTCTCCTGATCGTGCTGGCCAGCAGCCGCGTCGACGCTCGGTCATGCACGTAATCGGGATTTTCCCTCCCCGAGACCAGCGGCTGAGCGATCCGCTCTATGTGCTGGCGATGGCATACCGGGCGGTCATCCAGATCGTCGGCGCCTATGTGGCCGCCCGGCTCGCGCCTGACCGACCGATGGCGCATGCCCTGCTGCTCAGCGCGTCGGTGTGGCTGTCACCGCTGCCGCCGCGGTGGCGACCTGGAATGCTGACATCGGGCACACGATTCCAGGTCGATCCAAGGCTCGTGTCGGTGAACGGCTGATCAGCTGGAACCGAGAACCCGAGCTTCTGGTGAAGAAATCCAGCGCGCGATCTTGATCGCAGAGCGGACGCCGACGAACGGATCCATTTGATCATTGCCGGTTCTTGAAAAGAGGAACGTCGTCCTGAATTGAGGAGCATCGTTTTGCATGAGCGTACCAACCGCTCGCCACCGCAACGGCAACCAATCCGACGGACGGAACAAGGCGCGCTCGCCGCGCTATGGCGTTCAATGCTATACTTCGGGAGCCGCCCTCCCCCCACGCCCATATGACAAACGTCATCGGCGACACATGAGACTTGACCCTTGTCGGTTCCCCTCCATGGCCCGACAGTCACTCGAATGCCGCACGCCGTCTTCTCCTTCCTCTTCGGCGCCACAGCATTGCCTATGGCGCGCCCACGGGCCCGGTCGCGGCGTCACGACGCGAGCATGAGTCGCCGTTCGGATGAGACCGCGCAGCCTACGCGTGCCACGGACGAAGCAGCGGGGCCTAGCATCATTCGAATCACTACGGCCGGTGCGATCGCCGCGAGCGCGTCATTCCCGCTCATCGAGCTGACGAGGATCGGCGCTGGCGACGTCAGCCACGTTCGCTACGCCATCCTCGCCACCACCGCTGTGCTCGTGCTGCACCTTCGGCACGTCGTCTTTGGTCTGCGGAACGAGCGCCCGCGCGCGGCGTCTTGGACGCTGGCGGCGCTCGCCCTCATCACTCTCGGGGCGGCGATTCTCATCGGTCGCGGCTGGGCTTTGCAATTCGCCCCGCTGGCCGTCTCCACCCTCATTGTGGTACGCGGCCCCGCCGCCGTTGGACTCGCCGGACTCGTGGCGCTCGCGCCTGTCTTTTTCTTGCAGAGCGGATTGCCGCTGTGGGGCGCGACCACCAGCGCGCTGATTAACCTCCCGGCGGCTAACGTCGTGCTCGCCATCGTATGGCGGACGGCGACGCTGTATGTCCCGGTGCGATTGGTGTCGGCGATTCGGCAGCTCGAGGCCACCCGCCGTGAGCTCGAATCGCGCGCCGTGCAGCGGACGAGAAGCCGCGTCGAAGCCGAGCTGCGTGGTGGCCTAGGACGCGCGCTTGAACGGATCATCTCGGAAGGCGAGAGCGCGGGGGCTGTCGCGCATCACGATCCCGGCGCGGCGTCGATCCAGGTGCGACATCTCGCGGCCGACGCCCGCCGCGCTCTAGCCGAGGCGCGCAGGATCGTCGCCGGATACCGCTCGGCTTCGTTGCGTGCCGATCTGGAGGCGGCGACGGCGCTACTGCAGGCCTCCGGAGCCCGGGTCCACCTCATCGTCGACGCTGGCATATCGCTTGACGCCGCAACCGAGCGTTCACGCGGGGCAATCCGGCCCCTGGTGTTACGCACGCTACAGGACGAAGCCAAGACGGACTACACGATCCATGTGGGACGAGACGAGACCGGAGACGTGCAGGTCAGCGTGACCTGCGAGCGTCCAAGGAGCGCCGAGGTCCTGCCGTGAAAAGGCTCGCCAAGTTGCTTCAGCCTCGGGCGTTGCTCGTTGCCATGCACATCCCCTTCATCGCGTTCACGGCAGCGCACATGGTGACCGGTTGGGGCCTCGACGCGACTGGCCAGCAATGGATCGCGCTTCCGCTGGTTCTCGTTGCGGGAAGCATCCAGATTCGTCACAGTCTGGCTGCCGCAGAGGGCGTTCGACCGCGCAACTGGCAATGGACGCTGGCGTTCGTTCTCCTGCTTGCCGCTGCAGCCCATCTGACGCTGGGGTGGTATCGAACGCTGATCATGCATTGGTTCGTCGTCGCGTCCCTATGGATGCTTCTTCCAGGGCGCGTGGGTCCAGCATCTGCATTCGTGGATGCGGTCGTGGTCGCCTCATGGCTGAGCGGCTCAGCTATCGAGCTGGGCGACAGCGGTTGGATGGCCGCGTGGGAGTTTCCATACATAGCAGTCATCCTGCTCGCAGGTGGCGGCGGCCTGTACGCAGCCGCGCGCCTCGTGTGGTACGCGGCAGAGCTGCACGCCACGCGCGCGAAACTCGCGGAGCTTGCCATTGACCACGAGCAGCTCAGGATCGCGCGCGACCTCCATGACCTGCTGGGTCAGTCCCTTTCGGCCGTGGCCCTGAAGGGTGATCTCGCCAATGGCCTGCTCGAGCGTCAGGATGTCGGGATGGCAGTCGCGGAGATCGAGAGTCTGGTGTCCGTCGCGCGTTCGGCATTTCACGACCTGCGGGAGATCGCACACCACCAGCCAGCCGTCTCGTTAGCGTCGGAGCTGAACCGCGGCAGCGACATCCTGGCGGCGGTCGGGATCGAGGCGCGCATTGCACGGGGTGTCGAGAATCTTCCGCCGAAAGTGGACGAGCTGTTCGCCTGGGCGGTGCGCGAAGGGGTGACCAACGTCGTGCGGCACAGCACGGCTACGACGTGCTCGATCTCGATCGAATGCCGCGACAGGCGTTTGCGTCTGGAGATCGAGAACGACGGAGCGGGCCTGGCGTCGATCGACGGGTCGGGGTTGAGCGGCCTGGTCGCGCGAGCCACGGAGCTCGCCGGAAAGGCGCGAGGACATAGGGTCGGCGCTGGACGATTCGTCCTGACCGTAGATGTTCCCGAGGCGGAGGGGGCGGCGTGATCAGAGTTCTCATCGCGGAGGACATGCATATGATCCGCGGTGCCCTGGTTGCGCTGCTGCGCCTCGAGCGCGACATCGAAGTCGTCGCGGAGTTGGATCGCGGGGACACGATCCTTGAGACGTCGCTGCGAACCAAGCCCGATGTCGCTGTGATCGACATCGACCTCCCGGGGCTCGACGGCTTGAGCGCTGCAGCATCGCTACGCGAGCGGCTTCCGACGTGTCAGACGCTCGTGCTCACGGGCCTGAGTCAGCCGGGAAACCTGTTGCGCGCACTCAAGGCACACGTGAAGGGGTTCTTATTGAAGGACGCGCCCGCGCCCGCGCTCGCCAACGCGATCCGCTCGGTCGCTGCAGGGAGGCGGGTGCTCGACCCAGAGTTGGTCGCGGTCGCCGTCGAAACGGGCGCTAACCCGCTCACGGACCGCGAGACTGACGTGCTACGAGCCGCAGTATCCGGACTGTCTACCGAAGAGATCGGGGCTCGCCTCAACCTCTCCCCGACAACGGTGCGCAACTATCTCTCGAATGCCATCGGCAAACTCGGCGCCCGCAACCGGTTGGACGCGATCCGGATCGCCAAGGGCGCCGGCTGGCTGTGAACGGCGTCGCAACGAGGGTACGTCAACCGGGTTCTGTTCTCTTGCCGCCTTGCGCACAATAGTGATAGCGCAAGCGTAGGTGCGTGCCGCGTGGTTGAACAGGTACGGCGGCGATGACTCCCGCGCGAGCTCGGCAGCCTCGCGCGCGATTCGCGAATCAACGATGCGAATGCCGGCGACGTTCTTCGGAAACTGTCGTTCTCCCATCGGGCGGCTCCTCGGTTCCCGCGTTCCGGAGGCCAGGGGCTGCGCCGGCACATGGAGGTTGCGTATCACTCCCGCGAACCCGACACCGGCGACCGCTGCCCCGAACTGGCGACGATTCATGGCGCCTCCAAGGCACTGCCGCGTACGGATGGTGAGCGGGTGAGTATCCTGTTGTGCGGGGCCGCCGCCCTTTCTTCCCGCCGTCAATGCTGTTTGGCCAAGGTCCTCATGAAGGCCTCCAATGCGTCGTCGAACTGTCCTGGTTGGTCTATGAACACGGCGTGTCCGGCGCCCTCGACCACGACGAACGTCGCGCCGGGGACGGCGGAGGCCATTAGCCGCTGGGCCGCCAGCAGCGGAGACGCTGCAGACGCGATAACGAGGGTGGGCTTGTTGATGGTCGGTAGCACGGGTCTTCGATCGACGCCAAAAAGGTCTGTGACGAGCATGGCGATGCCGGTGTTAGTGGGCGTGCGCAGCGCCGACGTTAGCACCGCTTGGACATCGAGTTCCGGGTGCGGCTTGAGGAAAAGCGAACCGACCATCCCCTCCGTGAACTCCCTGGGATGCGCGGCGTACACGGAGATCTGGGAGAGGATCGCCTGCGCGAACGGCGGGCGAAGTACCACCTCTGCCGCGCCGGCCGAGACAGGGCTGTCAACGAAGACGATGCCGGCGATGGCATCCGTACCGAACTGCTTGACGTATGCGGCCACGTCTTGAGCGCCTTGGGACCAGCCGACCAGGACATAGCGCGCCACGCCCAGGCTTTCGAGTGCGTCATGCAAATCACTCGCCCGAGTTTCGGGTGTGTTGTCGTCTGCGGTGCTTGAAGACTCCCCCTGCGAACGGGGATCAATGGCCAACACGCGCGTGACGCTCGAAAACCGCTGCAATTGCTCGCGCCACAACCATGCTGGCAACCGCCAGCCAGGGATCAAGATGAGCGCTGGCGCCTCCGTCTTGCTTCCCGCTTGCAGGTAGTGGATCCGGACGCCCAACTTGGTGGTGGCAAACCCATCACTCACGCCGGTTCTTTGCCCCAGCGCCGGAGCAGCCGCCGCCAAACACGCACAGAAGGTCAGGGCAAACACGGCGGAACACGTTGTCGAAGACACGTCCGACCTCCTTCAGAGACCTTGGCATCGGCGACGAGGAGCGTCGCGCTCGAGCTGCTTGCTTTGGGCGGTCAGGTTGCTGCGGCTGCCGGTGAGATAGTCGAGGGCCGCGGAGGGATCTCAAGGAAGATCAGCTCCGGCTGGATGCGCTCTAGGATTGCCAACAACCCTGGGACATTGGCGAGGCCCTTCTCCTCGTGTACGGTACCGACCACGGCTATACGTTTCATTCTGTGCGTCAGCAATCCTGTCGCGTCAGAAATGGACGGCTCCAATTCTTGCGCTTCTCGTGCTCACCAATTCCTGTGGGTCGGCCGAACGTCTGCTTCTGCTGTGGACGCTCCAATAAGAAGGGTGGGGGCGGGGCCACCGCAAGCAGCCTAGGCCATCACGGCCGCCCCGCCCAACCCATTCCGCACCCGCGGCCATCAGCAGCAAGCCTGGCCAACTCTGAGGTCAGTGGATCGTGTTTCGCCCAAGTGCTGCTGTGCCGCAGACTGTGCCGGAGGGTGATTGCGAATGACTGCAAATGGCGTCCCCTCGTGCGGAAACCTGCGGAAAAGACAACGGCCCCGCATCGCGGGGCCGAGTTTGCAGACCTCTGCCTTACCACTTGGCTACGGCGCCGTGGCGTCAATAGTCACCAAATCACGGCACTTTCTCAACCTGTCCAGAGAGCCTGAAATCATGGCTGCGGATATGTGGGTATTTCTGAGGGTATGCCGGTTTCCGGTACCTGCGCGAGTCGTTGATTGCCGGAGATAGAGGTATACCTGCAAGATTTTTCAGGCCTAAGACCACACCTCCCCTAATGGCAACCCGGAACCATCCAAACAACCGATTTCAATCCTCAGCCTTCAGGTCGCCGGCAGGAGAAGTACATCACGCAGGTGGCGTTTTGGATCCATCGCGGATTTCCGCCCACGCCGGCCCTGCGGGCGCTGCTGCAAGAGAGACGCGCTCGCTAACGCCACCCCGATCGTTCATCATGTTCAAGTCACTGCATCCCGACCTTTTAGGCTTGCGGCCCCCGCACAGCGGTTTGGTTCCGAGGCGGCGCATGTGCGAGGCGGAGCCTGACGGCCATGTTCACCAGCTCGGCCAGCGAGTCCGCCTTCATTTTTCGCATCATCCTGCCTCGGTGTGCCTTCACCGTGATCTCGCTGATCCCGAGCTCGCCACCGACTTGTTTGTTCAACTGCCCAGTGACCACCAACGCCAAGACCTCCCGTTCGCGACGGCTGAGGGACCCGTGGCGGTCCCGGAGTTCCCGGATCTCCGCCTCGTGACCCAGTGCCGTGCGGCTGCGTTCGATCGCATCCCGGATGGCGGTCAATAGCACACCGTCACCGAATGGCTTGGTGAGGAACTCGACTGCGCCCGCCTTCATGGCCTGGACCGACGTCGGCACGTCCCCGTGGCCCGTGATGAAGATGATCGGCATGTCGGTTCGCTGGGAGGCGATGCGTGCTTGCAGCTCGAGACCATTGAGGCCCGGCAGCGTGACGTCGAGCACCAGGCAGCTGGGACCGAGTACGCGGGGGCGAGCGAGGAATTCCTGCGCAGTCGCGAGCAGCTCGGGCTGCCAGCCTGCGTTGCGGATCAGCAGTTCCAGCGATTCACGCACGGAGATGTCGTCGTCGACAACGAACACGACGGGCGTCATGGGCGACATGGTGATGGCCTCGGGCTTAGGCTACTCGGAGTGCAGCGTTGAGCGCCCCCAGCAGCGCTGCCTCGCTGAAGGGTTTGAATAGGCACTCTACGGCGCCCCGTTCGAGCACGAGCGGGCGGACCGTCTCATCCCCGGTCGCGGTAATGAACACGATCGGAATCTTCTGGCGACGGCGCGTCAATTCCTCTTGCAGATCCTGTCCGGACATGCCCGGCATCGCGATGTCGAGGATCAGGCATCTGGTCTGCTCGAGATAACCAGACGCCAGGAATTCTTCCGCCGACGCAAACGCTTTGGCCTCAAAGCCGAACTCTCGGAGCAAGTCTGGAAGTGACTCGCGCACCGATTCGTCGTCATCGACGACCGACACGAGCGAGCGCTTGGCCATCACGGCTTCCCCATGGCGTGCTCCGGTTCTATCACGGCAGGCCTCGGTTTCGTGTCGGGCGCGCAGGGAATGCAGAATGCAAACGTCGCTCCTTGATCATCGTTCCGTGCTGCCCAGAGGCGGCCACGGTGGCGCTCGATAATGGAGCGACTCACGGATAAGCCGATCCCCATACCGCCGCTCTTCGTCGTGTAGAACGCATCGAACATCCGGTCAATATCCTCAGGCGCGAAACCTACGCCCGCATCTTGTACGCTCAGGGACACACCATCGTCGTTGTCTCGCTCGGTTCTGATGACTAACTGCTTCGGACGATCGTCGATGCCGCTCATCGCGTCTGCCGCGTTCCGGAGCAGGTTCAGGATGACTTGCTGCAGCTGAACACGATCTCCGGTGACAAGCGGGAGGTCCTTGCCAAGATCTGCGCGCAGAATCACTCCGCTTCCCTGCAACTCACTCAGCGACAGCGCAATCACTTCTCGTGTCGCTTCATTCAAGTCCATCGATTCAGTAGTGGCGCTTTTCCTGCCGAACAGCGCGCGCAAGCGCGTGATCACATCCGACGCACGGTTGCCGTCGCGGATCGTCCGCCGCACGGTTTCACGGGCGCCGTCAACATTGGGAGGATCGGCGTCCAGCATTCGCAGACAGGTGCTGGCGTTGGTGATGATGCCTGAGAGGGGCTGGTTGACTTCGTGCGCGATCGACGCCGTCAACGTGCCGAGAGTCGTGGCCCTGGCCACATGGGCTAGCTCGGTTCGGGCCCTGGTGAGAGCTTCTTCCGATATTCGGCGCACCGTGACATCCTGAACCGCCGCGATGTACTCCAGCTGACCATCCCGGGCCCGGATTGCATGAGCGATTGCATGCATGTACTTGATCGAGTGATCAGGCATCAGCAATCGGTACTGCCACTCAAAGGCTTCGCCGCCACCTCGTGCCTGGTCAACCATTTTCATTTTCTCTAACAAACTGACATCCTCCGGATGGACTCGAGTACGGATCAGTTCGAGCGTCACCGGCACGCCAATCTCAAACTCGTAGATGCGATAGAGCTGCTCTGACCACGTGATTTCGTCGGTCGCCACTTTCCAAGAAAAGGTGCCCGTTACGCTGAGGCGTTGCCCCTCTGCGAGGAATGCCTCGCTGCGCCGTAGTTCCTCCTCAGAACGCAGATCCTTGGCCGCTTCAGCCTGTTTGCGCGCCGTGATGTCCTGGAATGTCACCAGTACCCTGCTTTTGGAATGGCCCGGCACAGACAAGGGATGGGCGTCAAGAATCAGCGTCCGTTGACCCTTTCCCGGAAAGACATGCTCTACCTCAACGGGCTGGAACGCATGACTGCCGGCGAGCATCTCCTCGAACTGCGCACGTAACGTGCGAAGTGCAAACGCTCCGTTCCCGACCTCATCCAGGGGCACCCCTTGGGTCTCATCGCGAGAGACACCGAACGTCGTGTAGAAGGCACGATTACCCGACTGAATTCGGAGGTCAGGGCTCACCACCACGAGAGGATCCGCAACCGTGTTGAGGATCGACTTGGTGAATTCGCGTTCGTAGATGGCCTGATCGGTGCTTGCGCGGAACGCAGTCACGTTCGTGAACGTCAAGACGGTGCCGCTGATCTGGCGATCACCCGTTGTGGACGGGGATATCCGAACGACGAACCATCTGTCCCCGTCACGAAAATCGGCCCGGCATTCCACACCGTCGGCGATGACCTGGCTGCATTGCTGCTCCAAGCGGGGCAAGCCGGCGAGGACCGAGATAGTGCGGCATGGCCGGCCAACGTCCGAAGCCGAAAGGCCAAGCACATCTGCCGCGGCCTTATTGAAGCACGCGATCAGAAAGTCGCGTCGCACGGCGACGACAGGCACTTCAATGGTATCGAGGATGTCGATCAGATCGCTCGCAGTCGTGATCCCCTCGAAACCGGTCGTCATCAGGCGGCTCCTGCGGTTCCGGAAGCAGAGTACAGCCTGCGGCTCCGTTGCAGCACGGGATCAGCAACTGTTGGGAGAATCTGACGCAATCCCAACAGCAACGCTTGGGCGCGCGGCATGCTGAAGGGCGGCCGATAGTCGGAAAGCAACCGAGTTTCAAGCACACGGGCTTCGTCCGCGCCGACCGTCTCCCGAAGCGCATCGACTACTGCGCGCTCCAGCCGAGCGTAGTCCTCCACTGGAATCAGGTGAGAGTGATTCGTCCCGAGCCTGGGCAGCATGTGCGTATGAACTTCGCCGTTGAAGTTGTCCATCAGGAACGAGCAGAAGAGCGCGACGTCATGCTTTTTGCCGAGCTGATCGAACAGGTCCTCGAGAGCCATGCTGGCGGCAACGTCCCCGCGCTCCCATAGGACGTTGACCATTTCTCCCCACCAACGCACTCTGGGGTACCGCCCTCCAGCGCGCGCCTGTCCGATGATGTCCCCGGCGAGGCCAAGGAAAATGGGCGAATCCGGCATGGCGTCCCGTATGAAGCGGGGCAGCAGTTCGTCGGCGTCAACCACCGTCAACTGCCCGCGTTCCCGTGCCGCTTCCACGTCCACGCCCTCGGCCTCGAGGCGTGGGCGGAAGCCGTTCCAGTGCGTGGCCGTCGGCACCAGAATGATGCCCTCTCCGTTCGCGAGCGCAGCGCCGGCGAACCGGCAGACGGCGCGGTTGAGAAAATCCTGGTCCTGATAGAGCTGCACGATGTGGTCGCGTGGGGCGGCGTCCGCCACCACTCGATCCCAGGGCTCACTCGCGCCGTCCGCTTCATGGTCAAGCTCACGGTGCACTGTAATTGTCTCCGATCAATGAGTGCTGGACCCCCACAATACCCATGGGGAGATGCCAACTCGTTGTCCATCATACTTTGGTGTCGGTCTGCGTCGTGTGTCCGCTCCCGGGTGCGCGCCGCGAGCTACAAACTCTTCCGTCCATCCCCCGGGCGTTCAGGACTCCTCCCGCCAACTGATACCAAAGTATCGACCGATACCATCGTCCAATCGCTTCGTCCTTCCTGAGCTCATAGTGTCATCGCGTCGGTGTATCGCATCCGACTTCATCAAGTATGCGCACCGGCCAGTACACCGCAAGAACACTCACGAAAGGAGGCTGACCATGTCCGCGGCATCATCATCGCCTATCCGGCGCGGGGCGCTCGCCGCCGCAGCAACAGCAGGTGCCTGTGGCCTTGTCCTGCTCGCCAGCCCCGGCGCCGCCCAGACCGGTCCGAAGGAGACCACCATGACGACGACCATGACGCAGCTCGACACGGGGCAGACCGCAAGGGACGCGATTCGCCCCTTCCACTTCAACGCTCCGCAAGCGGCGCTCGACGATCTCCGCCGGCGCATCAAGGCGACGCAGTGGCCTGAGCGGGAAACGGTCAGTGATGCGACGCAAGGCGTGCAGCTCGCGACGATGCAGAAGCTCGCGCGCTATTGGGCGACCGAGTACGACTGGCGCAAGGTCGAGGCGAGACTCAGCGCCCTGCCGCAATTCGTCACCACGATCGACGGGCTCGACATTCATTTCATCCATGTTCGTTCGAAACACACGAATGCGTTGCCGGTCATCGTCACGCACGGGTGGCCCGGATCGGTCCTCGAGCAGCTGAAGATCATCGGCCCGCTCACCGATCCTACGGCGTATGGCGGAAAGGCCGAAGACGCGTTTGATGTCGTAATCCCGTCGATGCCGGGTTACGGGTTTTCGGGCAAGCCGACCTCAACCGGCTGGGATCCGGCCCACATTGCCCGTGCCTGGGTCGTGCTGATGAAGCGCCTCGGGTACACGCGATATGTGGCGCAAGGCGTCGATGGGGGCGCGGTCGTCACCGAACAGATGGGTCTGCAGGCGCCTCCGGGATTGCTCGGCATCCACGTCAACATGCCCGGCATCTTTCCAGCCGACATTGACGGGGCGGCCTTTTCAGGGGCGCCCGCGCCATCGGGTCTCTCAGACGATGAGAAGGTCGCTTACGAACGTTTGCGGTTCGTCTATCAAAAGGGAATCGCCTACGGGTTCCAGATGGGGCTGCGGCCGCAGACACTATACGGAATCGCGGACTCACCCGTCGGCCTGGCGGCTTATTTCC